>OLGI01000078.1_pt1 | contig 102545 bp, 86 predicted proteins | sample 1605221 | NCBI WGS metagenome assembly OLGI01 (sample SAMEA3888915, study PRJEB22519) | human gut metagenome | biome: human gut; feature: human-associated habitat; material: faeces | place: Denmark | collected 2010 | reverse complement strand
TGGGCGCGCCGCCCGTGCCGGTGCCGCCGCCCATGCCGGCGGTGATGAAGACCATGTCGGCATTTTCCAGGCTCTTGGCAATGTTGTTGCGACTCTCCTCGGCGCTGCGCTTGCCGACGTCGGGATCGCTGCCGGCGCCCTGACCGTGGGTCAGCTTCTCGCCGATCTGGATCTTCTGGTCTGCGCTGGAGACGGCCAGAGCCTGCTTATCTGTATTGACAGCCACGTACTCAATTCCCTGAGTGCCGGACTTAACCATGCGGTTTACGACATTGTTGCCGGCCCCGCCAACACCAACAACCTTGATGGTGACGACATTTTCCGGACCGGACTCGGTAGCAAAGGACATATTCGGTTCCTCCCTGTTGTTTCTATTTGTATCAGCGCTCGGCGCGTGTGCGCTCTGAGGGCCGTTTCTTGGCGGATTTCGCTTTTGTCTGTTCTTATTCTTTCCCATTTTATATCGTTTTCCTTATCAGGTCAATCTTTTTTTGTGAACATTCAGCCGGGGCTGAAATGTGCGCGCTTGTCGATCGACAGATCAATAGTGCCGGTATCGCCGGCCGTGAGCTGCGATATGGCGCTCTGGAGCATGCCGAATTTATACTCGACATTCTCGTTTGCGCCGAGACGCACCGTGAACCGCCCGTCATAGAGAAAGCTCGGGCTCGCCGCGTCCGAAAGGTCGATCACCGTGACCTTGGACGCCATGTCGCGCGTGAGCAGCTGCCCGAGGATCGCCGCAAGGTACGTGACCTTCGGCGCGTCGGCATCGCCGGCGTTGAGCACCTCGCCAACCTTCGGTTCCACTGGCGTGATGCCGTCGATGCGGGCGAGGCCGGTCAGTTCGCTGTCCGTGACGGACTTGAGCAGCTTGCAGTTCTGGTCGACGACCCAGTAGCCGTCGTCCGCCTTGACGTAGGCCATGGCGCTGCTCTCCTGGATCGTAATGGTGACGCGGTTCGGCAGGGCGCGCGTGACCTTTGCTTTGTCCACATAGGGAAGCTTGCTGAAGATGCGGCTGGCCGCCGAGAAGCGGTTGATGAAAAAGAGGTTATCGCCCTTGCCGATGCCCGAGGCGTCAACGACCTCCTCAGCCGTGTAGATGGAGTTTCCGACGACCTCGACCTTCGAGACGCGGAAAAACACGCTCATCCCCAGCACAAGCGCCACGCAGATCAGCAGGAAGATCAGCGGCTGCAGCAGCGATCTCCCGCGCCCTGCGGACGGACGGCGCACACGGCGTGCACGGCGCTGCCGGGGCTGCTTCGATTGTTTCATAGGCAGAGATTCCTTTCACCGCGGCGCGGCACAGCGCACGTCAGCGCCCAGCGCCGACAGGCACGCGTCAAAGCGGTCGTACCCGCGGTCAATATACCCGTTGTCGAGAAGCTCGGTCGCGCCCTCGGCGCAAAGCCCGGCCACGAGCATGGCCGCGCCGCCGCGCAGGTCGCTTGCCGTGAGCGGCGCGCCGGTGAGCCGCTCGACGCCGGTGACATACGCCACACGGCCCTCGATGCTGACGGCTGCGCCCAGACGCCGGAATTCCTCGGCATGACGGTAGCGGTTGGTAAAGATATTTTCGGTGAACACCGTGGTGCCCTTTGCCCGCAGGCAGGCCGCCATGAGCGGCGGCTGCGCATCCGTGGGAAAGCCCGGATACGGCTGCGTGACGACCGGGCGCGGCGCCGTGAGCTGTCCATCCGATGTCAGGCGCACGGCGGACGCCGTTGTGATTATAGCACATCCCGCCTCAGAAAGCGAGTCAAGAACGGTCGAAAAGTGTGCCGGATCTACATCCTGCAGCTCCACCTCGCCGCCGCAGGCGGCGGCAGCGCACAGGATCGTCGCTGCGACGATGCGGTCGGGCATGATCGTGTGCTCGACAAACGGCCGCGGCCGGAAACCGCCGACCGTGACCGTGGACGTGCCCGCGCCGGAAATGTCCGCGCCGAGCTTGCGCAGGTAGCATTGCAGGTCGGCGATCTCCGGCTCGCGTGCGGCGTTGCAGATGACCGTCTCCCCCGCCGCGGCGCAGGCGGCGAGCATGGCGTTTTCCGTTGCGCCGACACTCGGAAACGGCAGCAGGATGCGCCGCCCCTGAAGCGCGTGCGCCCGGCAGATGATGTCGCCGCCGCGCTCCGTGACCTCCCCGCCGAGCGCGCGCAGCGCGTCCAAGTGCAGGTTCACCGGCCGCGGCCCGAGCTCGCACCCGCCCGGCATGGACAGGCGCGCCGTGCCGAAGCGCGCGAGGATCGCGCCGAGAAAGATGACCGACGAGCGCAGCTCCCGCATGAGTGCGTGCGGGATGAAATCGCAGTGCATCCCGCGCGAATCGATGCGTACCGTGTCCCCGTCGCGCACCGCCGTGCAGCCGAGATGCTGCAGGATGCGCAGCGTGGTCGTCACGTCCCGCAGATCGGGCACGTTGTGCAGAACCGTCTCACCTCCGGAGAGCACCGACGCCGCCATGATCGGCAGCACCGCATTCTTGGCGCCCTGCACCCGCGTACTCCCGGTCAGCCTGTTTCCGCCGTAAATGTGCCATATGCTCATGATCTTTCCTCCGCACAGCAAATTCATGCCATCCTATGCAGAGAAACGCGAAGTTGTCATTTTGTATGCCGGTCCGCCAGCTCAAGCACCAGATCGGCAATGCGTTCGGCGGCATCGCTCACGCCGGCGGCGCGCATATTGTCCGCCATCTGCGCAAGCTGTGCGGGGTCTGCGAGCAGGTCGCTGACGAGGTTATACAGGTCGTCCGCCGTGAACGACCCTTCGAGCAGCACCTTTGCGCCGCCGGCGCGCTCGAGCACGCGCGCGTTGCGCTCCTGATGGTTGTTCGTGACGTTCGGCGACGGGATGAGCACGGCGGGCTTGCCGATGCACGTGAGCTCGGCAAGCGTGGACGCGCCTGCGCGGCACAGCACAAGATCGGCCGCGTCCATCACCAGCGGCATATCGTAGATGTACGGCCGCACGTCCATGCCGTGTGCCGCGAGATCGGCCGGGCACTTTTCCAGCAGCGCCGTGTGCATCTTCTCATAGCCGTTGCGCCCCGCCGAGTGGATGAGCGAAAACGGTGCGCCCGTCACGGCGGCGCGGGTGATGAAGGCCGTCATGATCTCATTCATGTATGACGCGCCGAGCGACCCCCATACCGACACGACCAGCGGCTTTTCGGGATCGAGCCCGAGCTGGCGCTTGGCCTCCGCCTTGGAGCAGGCCGTGAACGCTCCGCGCACCGGCGTGCCGGTGACGACGACCTTGTCCTGCTCGCTGTAGTGCTGCTTGCTCTCCTCGAAGCCGACCAGAATACGGTCGACCGCGCCGGCAAGCATCTTCGTCGTCAGCCCCGGTACGGCGTTGGACTCATGCACGATGGCCGGAATGCCGAGCTGCGCCGCCGCCTTGAGCACGGGGTAGCACACATAGCCGCCCGTGCCGATGGCGACATCGGGCTTGAAGTCCTCAATGATCTTGCGCGCGTCCTTCGTCGCCTGCCGCGCATTGTGCAGCGAGCGGAAATTGTACGCGATCTCCGAGGGCTTGAGGCTGCGGTGGATGTTCGTGACCTCCACGGTCACGATGTCATAGCCCGCGCGCGGAACGAGGTCCGTCTCCATCTTGCCGTTTGCGCCGACAAAGAGGATGCCGCAGTCGGGCATCCGGTCGCGCAAAACGCCCGCGACCGCAAGCGCGGGGTTGATGTGGCCTGCGGTACCGCCGCAGGTAAAGAGAAAATTCATAGTCAGTCCCTCCCGGAATATCGAAACTCAGGCGGCGTGCGCCGCCGAGACAGCTTACAAGGTTCGGATGCTACCGCGCTTTTTTCGTCGGAATGTCGCGCGATATGCTCAGAATAATGCCCATTTCACCGAGCTGCATCAGCAGCGCCGTGCCGCCGTAGCTGAAAAACGGCAGCGAGATGCCGGTGCAGGGGATGAGATTCGTGACGACCGCGATGTTCAGAAACACCTGGATCGACAGCAGCGTCGTGATGCCGACGCCGACGAGAAAGCTGTAACGGTCGGGCGAGTGCGCGGCGATCCAGTAGCCGCGGCAGATGAGCAGCGCGAACAGGATCAAAATCGCGACCGCGCCGACATAGCCGAGCTCCTCGCAGACGATGGAAAAGATGTAGTCGTTGTGCTCCTCCGGCAGGTAGAGGTATTTCTGCCGGCTCTGGCCGAGGCCGAGCCCGAGAAAGCCGCCCGAACCGATGGAATACAGCGACTGCACGATCTGATATCCGGCAGCACTCGTGTCAGCGAACGGATCGCGCCACGACACGATGCGCTTGTGCACATAGGGCACGAACTTGCCCGCGATCAGCAGCAGCGCGCCCGCGCCGCCCATGCCGATGAGCAGGTACGAGAGCTTGATGCCGCCGACAAACATCATCACGATCGCCAGCGCCATGATGATGATCGACGCCGACAGATGCGGCTCGAGCATGAGCAGGATGACGATGCCGCCGGTGATGACCATGAACGGCACGACGCCGTAGCGGATCGTCTGCATCTGGTCTTTGTATGTGCAGATCATGCTCGAGAAAAACAGCACGACCGCGATCTTTGCGATCTCCGACGGCTGAAACGTCGTAAAGCCGAGGCTCAGCCACCGGCGCGCGCCGCCGCCGACCACGCCGATGTGCGGGATCCAGACGATGGCGAGCAGGAAAATACTCACGCCCAAAAGCAGCAGCGACCAGCGGCGGTACGTCGCCATGCGCACGTTGGAAAACAGGATCATACCCACGACGCCGGCCACGGCGAAGCCCGCCTGTCGGACGAAATAATACGTCGGCGACTTGCCCTGCGCATAGGCGCGGGCAAAGCTCGACGAGAGCACCATGATGACGCCGATCGCCAGCAGCAGCAGCGTGAGCACGAAAAACGGCAGGTCAAAGCTGCCGCGCTTTGCCCCGGCAGCCGCCCCTGTCTGGCGCGCAGGAAGTCTCAAACCGGATATATTCATGAACGCACCTCCCTGCGCCGCGGCGCGCTCACGCACCGAAGCGGTGGAACACGCCGATAAACGACAAAACTGCAAACAGCACCGTCACGCCGGCAAACAGCGCCACGATCTGCTTTTCCTTCCACTTGTGGCCCGTCCAGCCGCCCATCTCCAGATGGTGGTGGAACGGGGACATCCTGAACACGCGCTTGCCGTGCGTGAGCTTGAAGTAGCCGACCTGAATGATATCCGAGAGCGCCTCGACGATGTACATGATGCCGACCGTCACGAGGATGAGCGGCATATCATAGGCGAAGGCCAGCGCCGCGACTGCGCCGCCGAGAAAGAGCGAGCCCGTGTCGCCCATGAACACCTTGGCCGGATTGAAGTTATAGATCAAAAAGCCCAGCAGGCCGCCGGCGATGCCGGAGGCGAACACGCCGAGGGACAAAAACCGCTCGCCCCAGAGAATGGACAGCACGGCAAAAAAGATGCACACCGGCATCGTCGTGCTCGCGGCGAGACCGTCCACACCGTCGGTGAGGTTCACGGAGTTGACCGTGCCGACGATGACGAAGGCGGCGAAGATCACATACAGCGGCTCGGAGATGGCCACGGTCGTGTTCCAGAACGGGATGTAGAGGCTGTCGAGCGCGACATAGCCAAAGCGGCGCATGAGGAAAATGAACGCCACGGCCGCCGCCAGCTGCAGCAGGATCTTCTTGCCGGCCGTCAGGCCGAGATTCTGCTTCTTCTTGAGCTTTTCATAGTCATCCAGAAAGCCGATCGCGCCGAACACGAGCGCGAACGCCAGACAAAATAGGTGGCCGTATTCGCCCTCGGCCATGCAATCAAAGCCGACCGACAGGCACACGACCGCGATCGCGGCGATGAACATCAGTCCGCCCATGGTCGGCGTGCCCTGCTTGGACATATGCCATGTGGGGCCGTTTTCCTTAATGCTCTGGCCCGCCTTGATCCGTTTGAGATACGGAACCAGAAAAAATCCGACGACGGCCGACACCGCAAACGCGATGACGAACGCCAGTATCAGCTTCAGTGTCATTTTTCTTTCTCTCTCTTCCTCTTGTCGAGTATTTCGGCGACGATCTCGCGCTCATCCATGTGCACCTTCGTCTTGCCGATGATCTGGTAATCCTCATGGCCCTTGCCACAGAGGATGATCACATCGCCCGGGCAGTGATTTTCGATCGCATAGGCGATGGCCTCGCGCCGGTCGGGGCGCACGACATAGGGCGTGTGCGTCTCCTTGAGACCGGGGAGAATGTCGGCAATGATCGCCTCCGGGTCTTCCGTGCGCGGGTTGTCGCTCGTGACGATGACGAAATCCGCCTTCTGACCTGCGATGCGTCCCATCTTCGGGCGCTTGCCGCGGTCGCGGTCTCCGCCGCAGCCAAAGAGGAACACCAGCCGCGCAGGCGCAAACTCGCGCACCGTCGTGAGGATGTTGTCGATGGCGTCGGGCGTGACGGCGTAGTCGATAAGGATGGTATAGTCCCCGTCGGTCTCGAGCGGCTCGGCGCGCCCCTTGACGGGCTTTGCCGTATCAAGCGCAGCCGCGCAGTCATCGAGCGAGATGCCGAGCGCGCGCGCACAGGCGATGACGCTCAGCGCGTTGTAAACAGAGAACATGCCGGGGATGCCGAGGCGCATGCGCGCGATCGCATCGCCGCTCATGGCGACAAAGCGCACGCCGGACGCGCTCAGGCGGATATCCTTGGCCACAAGGTCTGCGTCGTTGCGCTTGGCGGAGTAGGTCTGTATCGGGCACTTGGCGCGCTCGAGCATGACGTGCGCCCAATCATCGTCGGCGTTGACGATGCCGACATCGCTCTGCGCGAACAGGAGCGCCTTGGCCTCTGCATAGGCCTCCATGGTCTTATGGAAATCCAGATGATCCTGCGACAGGTTCGTGAAGATGCCCACGCGGAAACGGATGCCCTCCACGCGGTGCAGCACGAGTGAGTGCGACGACACCTCCATGACCGCATGCGTACAGCCGGCATCGACCATCCGGCGCAGGAGCTTTTGCAGCTCATAGGTATCCGGCGTGGTGTGCTCGGTGTGCAGCACCTCGTCGCCGATGATGTTCGCGTTCGTGCCGATCAGGCCGACCTTCGTGTGCAGGCACTGCTCGAGCATGTGCTTGATGAGCGTGGTGACGGTGGTCTTGCCGTTGGTGCCGGTCACGCCGATCATGATCAGCTCACGCGACGGGTTGCCGAAGAATTCGCAGCAGATGCGTGACAGCGCAAGACGGCTGTCGGCCACGCGGATATACGGTATATCGACCTCCGGCTTCTTCTGGCAGAGCACGACGGCCGCGCCGCGCGCGACGGCTGCGCCGATGAAGCGGTGGCCGTCGGACTCATACCCGCAGACGGCGGCGAACAGGTCGCCGGGCTGCGTGGTGCGCGAGTCAAAGCTGATATCCCGAACGTCCAGTTCCGGATCGGCGGTGCATTCCAGCACATCCAGAACGGACAGCAGTCGCTTGAGTTTCATAAGGGTACCTCCGTTTGTTCGTCAGTATCTGCCCAGCATGCTCGAATCACTCGTCACGAGCGTGACCTCCACGACCGTGCCGTGATCCAGCTGCGTGCCGGCTGCCACGGTCTGGCCGGAGACGATCTGTGCGGTGTCCGTGATGGAGCTGTTGGTCTTGATATACAGGCCCAGCGCGGCCATGCGGTCGCGGGCCGTCTGATAGCTGAGATTGGTCAGGTCGGGCATGGTCTCCTTGTCGGCCGAGGGCTCCTTGCCCGCATAGAGCAGGATGGTGCTGCCGCTGGCGACGACCGCGCCGCTGCCCGGAAGCTGCGCCGTGACCGTGTTGCCCTCGCCGTAGACGCGCGCCTGCAGGCCGACCTCCTCGAGCGCGGCCTTCGCCTGCTCGACGGACAGACCGGTCACGTTCGGCACGGTCTTATCCATGTACGTCTTTTCCGTCTCGGAATACGACGGCTCCACGCCGAGGTACGGCAGGATGTCCGCCATCATTTTGCCGACGGTGGGCGCAGCCATCTGGCCGCCGCTGATGTAGATGCCGGTGCTGCTGCTCGGCGTATCGAGCAGCACGAGGATAACGATCTGCGGATCGTCCGCCGGAGCAAAGCCGATGAATGAGACGATGTATTCCTTCGCGCCGCCGGCCGCATCCTGCGCGACCTTTTCCGATGTGCCGGTCTTGCCGCCGATGCGGTAGCCGGCGACGTAGGCGTTCTTGCCGGTGCCGTCGACTGGGTCACCGACGACCTGCTCCAGGATCTGGCGCACGGTGGCGCTCGTCTGCTCGCTCACGACCTGACGCACCACGGTCGGCGAATTGGACACGACCGCTTCCCCATCGCCGTTGACGATGCTCTTGACCACATACGGCTTCATGAGATAGCCGCCGTTGACGCAGGCGCTGACCGCCGTGATGAGCTGCAGCGGCGTGATCGTAAACGTCTGGCCGAACGAAGCCGCCGCGAGCTGCGAGAAGTTTTCGGGGTCATAGAACGTGTTCTGGCTCCACCAGATGCTGCCGCTCTCGCCGGACAGGTCGATGCCGGTCTTGGCAGTGAGGCTGCTGTCGACGTTGTTGGTCAGATTCAGGAAGCCGAACGCTTCGGCGTATTTGTAGAACGTGCGCGCGCCGACAAGCTGACCGATCTGCACGAGCGCGACGTTGCACGAGTGCTGCATGGCCTGCGTGAGCGTCTGGCTGCCGTGACCGGCCGTCTTCCAGCACTTGACCGGATCGGTACGGCCGAGCACAGGGATGCTGCCGCCGCAGTAAAACGACGAGCTCTCGCTGACCACGCCCTCCTCGAGCGCCATGGCCAGCGTGATGATCTTGAACGTCGAGCCGGGCTCGTAGGTGTCCGAGAGCGCCTTGTTGCGCCACTGCTTTTGCTGCGCGGCAGTCAGCAGCTCCGAGCGCTTGTCGGGATCGGTCTCGGCGTCAATGGCCTCCTGATCCTTGTCGCTGACCTTCTGGTAGTTGTTCAGGTCGAAATTCCCGAGCGAGACCATGCCGAGGATCGCGCCGGTGCTCGGGTCCATGGCAATGGCGGCCGCGCCGTTTTGCACGTCGTAGTCCTCGACCGCCTGCTGCAGGTGCTTTTCGAGGTAATACTGGATGGTCGCGTCGATGGTCAGGTTCATGTCGTTGCCCTTCGTCTCGTCGTAATAATCCTCGTAGTTGACAAAGAGCATATCCGTGCCGCGGTTGTCCGTTGCGCGGATGATGCGGCCGGTGCTGCCGGTGAGGTAGCTGTCATAGCGCTGCTCAAGGCCGTAGCGCCCCTCGTTGTCCTGCCCGACAAAGCCGATGACGTGCGCGGCCAGACTGCCGTAGGGATAGTACCGCTTGGTATCCGGCTCGATCTTGACGCCGACGAGCTTTTTCTCTTTTTTGAACGCGCGCACCTTTTCCGATACGTCCGGCTCGACCTTGCGCTTGACGACCTCATACCAGCGGTCGGTGTTTTTCGTCATGCTCAGGATCTTATCATAATCGACGTCGAGAATCTCGGAAAGTTCGCGCGCGATCAGCTGCGGGTCCTCGTTGTTCTTTGCGATCTCGGCCGGGCTGATGAAGATCGTGTCGACCGAGGCGTTCATGGCCAGGATCTTGCCGTTCGTGTCATAGATCGCGCCGCGCGAGGCCGTGATCTCCGTCTCGCGTACCTGCTGGTCGATTGCCATTTTTTCATACTCGTCATGGTGTATGATCATGACGCTGAACAGCTTGATGCCAAGGACAGCAAATGCAAGGATGCCGCACACAATCAAAAGCAGGCGTGTGCGGCGGAGCATCATGATATTCGGTGTTTTGGTACTTGCTCGAAAGGGCACGCGGTTATCCCTGCGCCCGGAAGTTTCATTCGCCATGTCTGTCTCCTTGTTTCTGCGGGGATGGTACTATCATACAGGCTGGCTCATCGAAAATATTCCACAATGGAGGTGAGGAAATCGCCGAAACGGTCAGCAAGGCTCAGCGGCTCTGCCGCGGTCTGGTCCAGAACCACCGCCGTATCCGCGGCGTCGCTGCTGCTGATGTAGTAGAGCTGATCGCTGCGCGGCTTTTGCATACCGAGCTCATGGATGGCGTAGTCCTCGATCTCCGTGAGGTTGAACGCGCTCTCATAGTCGATGCGCAGACGCGTCTGCTGCTCCTGCAGCTGGGCATACTGATCCTCCAGCGCCGACACCTGTGCCGACGCCTGCGAGAGCTGCACGCGCGCGACGAGCGAAAAGACGATCAGCACGGCGGCAATGGCAAAGCCGAGCACCGCCATCGGGGCGATCGCCTGCTTGGGTCTCGGCGCAGACTCCGGGACGACGGTCTCCGTCGGCCGGGGTGCATGCGGCAGATCTACCGGAGCGGTACTGTACAGGTACTCCTCCGCAGCCGTGCTGCGCAGGTCATACGCCGCATTGCCGTCCATGCGCGCTGTATTCCGTTTTCTCGAAGCGGGAGATGCCATGACGGGTTCCTTTCTCAGACGCGCTCCGCGACACGAAGTTTCGCGCTGCGGGCGCGGGGGTTGGATGCGAGTTCCTCCTCACCGGGCAGGATCGGCTTGCGGGAGACGCTGCGCAGCGTCTGCACAAAGCCGCAGGTGCACACCGGCGCCTCGCGCGGGCAGGTGCAGCCATGCTCCCGCCGGGCGATGCCGGTCTTGACGATCCGGTCCTCGAGGGAATGGAAGCTGATGACGCACAGCCGCCCGCCGGTGCGGAGCTTATCGGGCGCGGTGTCCATCATCTCGCGCACCGCCGCCAGCTCATCGTTCACGGCGATGCGGATCGCCTGAAAGCTGCGCTTGGCGGGATGCTGCTTTTCGCGCAGCGCCGCGCCCGGCATGGCCGAGCGGATCACATCGACCAGCTCCATCGTGGTCGCGATCGGCTGCTGCGCCCGGGCGCGAACGATCGCCCCGGCGATGCGAGGCGCGTAGCGCTCCTCGCCGTATTCATACAAAATGCGCTTGAGTTCACCCTCCGGCCACTCGTTGACAACGTTCCATGCGCTCAGCCCCTCGGTCGCGTCCATGCGCATATCGAGCGGCGCGTCGTGCATGTAGGAAAAGCCGCGCTCCGACTCGTCGAGCTGCGGCGAGGAGACACCGAGATCAAAGAGCATGCCGTCCACGGCGTCGATGCCGAGGCGGTCAAGAATGGCGGCCGCGTCGCGGAAGTTGCCGTGCACGAGCTGCACACGGTCTCCAAACGGCGCCAGACGCGCACCGGCGCGCTCGATGGCCGTCTCATCGCGGTCAATGCCGATGAGCTTTCCGGTCGTGAGGCGCGCGGCGATCTGCTCGGAGTGGCCGCCCATGCCGAGCGTACCGTCGACATAGATGCCGTCCGGCCGGATGTTCAGATTTTCAATACACTCGTGCAGCAGCACGGAGACATGCAGGGCGTCCATCAGAAATCCAACTCCTCCATCACGGCGGCGATGTTCTCCGGCAGCGCCTCAAGCGGGCAGATCTCGTCCCAGCGCGCGCTGTCCCAGAACTCCGCGTGGTTGTTGCTGCCGACCACGGTGACGCTCTTGGTGAGACCCGCAAATTCACGCAGGTGCTGCGGCAGGAGGATACGCCCCTGCCCGTCCAGCTCGCAGCGTGCAGCATACGCGAACAGCGGACGCATCTTGCGCTGCTGCACGTTGGTCATGGCCGCCACCCTGCGGGCGACGTCGTCCCAGTTTTCCTGGCTGTAAGCAGACAGGCACTTCTCGGGCGAGATCGTCACATAAAACGTTTCGCCGAGCTCTTCGCGGAGCTTGGCCGGGATGAACAGACGGCCTTTGGCGTCCAGCGTGTGCTGATAGATACCGGTCATGCTGCATCCCCCCTTCTCCGGAATCGTGCACCTACGCACCTCTTGCGTGGGGTTTTGTGCCCTTTTAAACCACTTCGCCCCACACGGTATCCTCATTATAGTGGCAAGACGGAAAAATTGCAAGGAGAAATTCCCGCCCATTTCTTGCAATTTCCGACATTTCTGGCGATTCGACCGTTGTTTTCCCGGTCACAAGGCTTTGCGTTTCGCGCCGAAAAAAGGAAATGGCGGCACAAGATATGCCGCCAAGCCGGGAAAAAGCACCCGCCGGGAACACCGGGAGCGCATTGTGTGGGAAAAATTTTCGGCAAAACGCAAAACCGCCGCCGGATGCTCCGGCGGCGGTTCAGGTGTGCGGTTAAGCGGCAGTCAGTTGACTTCCTCATCCAGCGGCGCATCGTCCTCGAAGTGGATCTCGGGCTGACGCGCAGCGGGTGCTGCAGCGGGCGCTGCGGGCGCGGCCGTGCTGCCGGCGACGCCCTGAAACGCGGCGTGTGCCTGCTGCACGCTGCCGAGCGCGGCGGAGATCGCCTCCTCCGTGCGGCGCAGCGCATCCACGCAAAACTGGCTCGAGGCCTGACGCAGTGCATCTGCCTTGGCCTGCGTGGAGGCGAGCATCTCGTTGCTGCGTGCCTTGGCAATGCGCACGATCTCCTGATCGTTCACGAGCGCGCGGGCGCGCTCCTCTGCCTGATTGCGGATGCCCTCGGCCTCGCGTTTGGCGTTGTTGATGAATTCGTCGCGGGCGGAGACCAGACGCTTCGCCTCGGAAAGCTCGACCGGCATGGCGGTCTTGATCTCATCGAGGATCTCGAGAACCTGGTCGCGCTCGACGATGCACTTTTCGTTGCCGAGCGGCACGCCCCATGCCTCCGACACCATGGTATAAAGCTGGTCAATCAGTTCCATGACTTCGTTGTCCATTTTGTTTCCTCCCAAAGCGTGTTTCCGGCAGAGCCGGTCAAAACTTCCCGGATCCGATCATTCGCTGCGCATGGCGCGCGCACGCACGTCCTCGATGATCTCACACGGTACAAACGGTGTCAGATCCGCACCGTAACCGGCAAGCTCCTTGACGACCGACGAGCTGAGAAACGTGTACTTCTGGCTGGCCGTCAGGAACATGGTGTCGAGCTCCGGATTGATCTTCTTATTGATGAGCGCCATCTGGAATTCGTTTTCAAAATCCGTATTGGCGCGCAGGCCCTTGACGATCACCGCGCCCTCCGGGAAAGTCTTGGCGTACTCGGCGAGCAGGCCGTCAAACGTGTCCACCGCCACATTCGGGAAGCGGCCGATGACGCGGTGCGCCAGCGCCACCCGCTCCTCGCGCGTAAACATGGGGTGCAGTTTCCCGGCGTTGGGCATGATGCACACGACGACGCGGTCGAAAATCGTGGATGCGCGGCGGATGATGTTCAGGTGACCGAGGGTGATGGGGTCAAAGCTGCCGGGGTAAATCGCTGTTTTCATGCGTGGGTTCCCTTTCCGTAGAGCGTGAGCTTGATCTTGCCGTAGCTGCGCTCCGTAAGCAGATAATATGGCCGAGGGAGCTGCGGGAGCTCCTTTTCTCGGCGGCTTTCACACACGATGATGCCGCCCTCAGCTAATATATCAAACTGTACAACATTTGCAAGTGCTTTGTCAAGTAATCCCGTATCATACGGCGGATCGAGAAAGATCAGGTCGAATTTTCCGCACGTACGCAGGTAGCCGAGCGCCTCCCCCTGCACGACGTCGCCCTGCAGGCGGCAGTGCGCGAGGTTGGTGCGCACGAGCTGCACGGCCGCGCGGCTCTCATCGACGAACACGGCACTGCGCGCACCGCGGCTGAGCGCCTCGATGCCAAGCTGACCTGTGCCGGCAAAGAGGTCGAGCACGCGCCGGCCCTCGATGTCGAACTGGATGAGGTTGAACATGGACTCCTTGACATTATCAGTCGTGGGACGGGAAGCCATCCCCTCCGGCTCACGCAGCTTGCAGCCGCGCGCCGTACCTGTGATCACACGCATGGCGATTCTCCTTTCGGGTGATAGTGATCGTAGACCGCGCGGGCGACGCCCGCCGGAACGGCCGCGCACAATGCCTCATACGAGGCCGCGCGGATGGCCTTGACGCTGCGGAATTCGCGCAGCAGCGCGTTGCGCCGCTTCTCGCCCACGCCGGGGATCTGATCGAGCTCGGACGCAAGGCTCTCGCGCCGCAGCCGGCGCTGATAGTCGATGGAAAAACGGTGCGTCTCCTCCTGGATCGTGCCGATGAGGGAAAAGACCGCGGGATTTGCGGCGATGCCGATCTCGTGCCCGCCGGGCGTGATGAGCGCACGCGTGCGGTGGCGGTCGTCCTTGACCATACCGAACACCGGCACGGACAGAGCGAAGCCGTCGAGCACCGCCTGTGCAACGCTCGCGTGCTCCGCGCCGCCGTCGATCAGCAGCAGATCCGGCAGCGGGCAAAAGCCCGGGTCACCGTCGAGATAGTGCTGAAAGCGGCGCGTGAGCGCTTCGTGCATGGCGCCGTAGTCGTTTTGTCCGTCCGTCGTGCGGATGCGGAACTTCCGGTAGTCGGACTTTCGCGGCCGCCCGTGCTGAAACACGGTCATGCCGGCGACGATGCCGCTGTCGCCGAGGTTGGAGATGTCGAACGCCTCGATGCGCTCAGGCGGTGCGTCAAGCTCGAGCGCGCGCTGCAGCCATTCGAGCGTTTTGAGGCTGCGCTGCGCCTTCGTCGTTGCGATGAGGATCTCCTCACGCGCGTTTTTGGCCGCCATCTCCGTCAGGCGGCACTTGTCGCCGCGCTGCGGCACGGCGAGCGTGACCTTGTGCCCCGCCGCCTCGGTGAGCAGCTGCTCGAGCGCATCCTGCCCCTCGAGCGGACACGGCAGCAGCACCTGCCGCGGATACGCGCCGCGGCTCTCATAATACTGCTGCACGAGCGCGGCGAGCGCCTCGCCGTCGGGCTCCATCGGCTCATCAAGGAAAGATTTGTCCTTGTCCGTGAGACTGCCGTCGGTAAAGTGCAGCACGGTGAAGCAGCACTTCGCCCCGCGCGCAAAGCCGACGGCGTCCGTGTCGGAGTAAGCCGTGGCGATAACGCGCTGGTGGTTTTTCAGCCCCTCGATGGCGCGCAGCCGGTCGCGCAGCGACGCCGCATATTCAAACCGCAGCGCCTCGGCCGCGGCCTGCATCTGCTCAGTCAGCTCAGCGGTCAGCTCCGCCGTGCGCCCGTCGAGGATCATCTCCGCCTCGCGGATGGCCTGCAGGTACTGCGCACGTGTGACGTCCTTCAGGCAATAGCCTGCGCAGGTGCCCATGTGGTAATTCAGGCACGGGCGGGCACGCCCGATATCGCGCGGGAAACGGCGCGTGCACGTCGGCAGGCGCAGCGTTTTGCAGACGGTATCGATGATCTCCGCCGTCATGCTCCGTCCACCGTACGGACCAAAGTATTTCGCGCCGTCCTTTTCCGTGCGGTTGACGAGCGAAAACGTCGGGTACGGCTGCGTCACATCCAGACGCACAAAGGGATACCCCTTGTCGTCCTTGAGCAGGATGTTGTATTTTGGCTTGTGCAGCTTGATGAGCGAGTTTTCGAGCACGAGCGCCTCAAACTCGGACTGCACGACAATGACATTGAAATCCGCAACGTGCGCGACCATGGCCGCCACCTTCGGCAGGTGCTCGCCGCGAAAATAGCTCGTGACGCGGTTTTTGAGCGCTTTTGCCTTGCCGATGTAGATGACCTCGCCGTGCTCGTCGAGCATGATGTACACGCCCGGCAGCAGTGGGAGCATATTGGCCTTTTCGCGCAGCTGTTCGGGTCGGAGTTTTTCCATAGCGTTCTCCTGCTGTGCCGAAAAATCTGCGGTCAGGAAAACAGGGGCGTGCTGTAGACACGCCCCTGTTTCGGTTTCATGTTGTCGGGTTCACTCGGAGAAATCGGAATTGATCAGCGCCGTCAGGGTGTCGATCGCCTCCTGCTCGTCTGCGCCGTCCGCCACGAGGGTGACCGTCGTGCCCTTGACGATGCCGAGCGACAAAACGCCGAGAAGGCTCTTGGCGTTCACGCGTCTCTCGTCTTTTTCGATCCAGATGCTGCTCTTGAACTCATTTGCCTTCTGGATGAAGAAAGTCGCGGGCCGTGCATGGAGTCCCACCTGGTTGTTGATGACTGCTTCTTTCGTGATCATTTATCTCCACTCCTTATGCACAATTATGCTTGTTTTATCTTATCAAAAACGCCCTGCATCGTCAACCGGTTTTCGGTTTTTCGTTGCTTTGCACAGCGTTTTTTCGCCGTATTTTTCCGCTTTTATTTCAGTTCGACAACGGTCACGCCGCTCTCACCCTCGCCGTAGCGCCCAAGGCGGAAGGACTTGACGGCCTTATTTCTGCGCAGCGACTGCTGCACGGCGGCACGCAGCGCACCGGTGCCCTTGCCGTGGATGATCGTGACCTTCTCGAGCTTGGCCATGACGGCGTTATCGAGGAAGCGCTCGGTCGCGGCGACGGCCTCCATGCTGTCCATGCCGCGCAGGTCGATCTCCGACTCGGCGGCCACATTGCGCAGACTGGCCGCGTGCGCGGCGGCAAACTTCTGCGCCTCGGGCTTCTCGTTTTCGAGCAAATACACGTCCTGCTCCTTGGCCGTCACGTTCATGATGCCCGCGCGCAGGCTCAGCGTCCGGTCGGCGGAGATGGCTGTGACAGTCGCCTTGATGTCACCCATCTTGCGCAGCTGCACGGTGTCGCCCACGCGCACCGGGCGGGCGGAGACTTTCTTCTCCTGCGTCTGGGGGTGCGCCGCGGCGGCGGCTGCGTCCTCGGCGGCATTGAGCTTGCGGCGCAGCGCGGCGCGGGCGTCGTTAGCGCGGTGGTGGTCGGTGTCCGTTTTCTCCATCTTGCGCAGCGCATCCAGCTCGCGCATCACCTCGTCCGCCGTCCGGCGTGCATCGCCGATGATGCGCTCGGCGTCGCGGCGCGCCTTCTCGTCCGCCTTTTCCAGCCGCACGGACAGCTCCGCCTTCATGCGCTCGGCCTTGCGGCGGTCTTCCTCCGCGGCGCGCAGCTGACGGGCTGCCTCGGCGCGGTCGCGCTCCATGAGCTGGCGCACCTGCTCGAGCTTTTCGATGGTGGCCTCCATACTCGCGCTCTCGGTGCTCACGCGGCTGCGAGCATCGCTGATGATCTCCTCCGGCAGACCCAGCCGCTCGGAGATGGCGAATGCGTTGGATTTTCCGGGGATGCCGATCAGCAGGTGGTACGTCGGGCGCAGGGAGTCCACGTCGAACTCGCACGAGGCGTTCATGACGCCGGGCTGCGTGGTAGCGTAGACCTTGAGCTCCGTATAGTGCGTCGTGGCGGCGATGAGCGCGCCGCATCTGCGTGCGTGCTCGATGATGGCGATGGCCAGCGCCGCGCCCTCGGTCGGGTCTGTGCCCGCGCCGAGCTCGTCAAAGAGCAGCAGCGAGCGCTCGTCGCACGCCTGCAGCATACGCACGGTGTTGGTCATGTGCGCCGAGAACGTGGACAGCGACTGCTCGATGCTCTGCTCGTCGCCGATGTCGGCCATGATCTCGTCGAACACGGGCATGGTGCTGCCGTCGGCACACGGGATGTGCAGGCCGCACTGCGTCATTGCCGAGAGCAGACCGATGGTCTTGAGCGTGACGGTCTTGCCGCCGGTGTTCGGGCCGGTGATGACGAGCGTGTCAAATTCGCCGCCGAGCGCCACGTCGATTGGCACGGCGGTATCCTTCGGCAACAGCGGATGGCGCGCGCGGTGCAGTGAGAGCTGCTTGTCCGTGAGCGTGGGCGCGACGGCATCGAGCTGGTAGGCAAGCTTTGCCTTGGCAAAGATGAGGTCGAGGCGCACGAGCACGTCAAAGTCGCTCGAGATGTCCTCGCGGTGCGCCGCGCACTCCGCCGAGAGCTCGGCAAGGATGCGCTCGATCTCGGTCTTTTCGCGCGCACGCAGCTCGCGCAGCTCGTTGTTCGCCTTTACGGCGGCCATCGGTTCGATGAACAGCGTCGCGCCGGAGGCCGACACATCGTGCACGAGACCGGGCACGGCGCCCTTGTGCTCAGCCTTGACCGGCACGACGTAGCGCTCGGAGCGCGTGGTGATGATCGGCTCCTGCAGCGCCTTGGCATAGCTCGGCGAGGAAATGACCTTTTGCAGCGCATCGTGCACGCGCGCACTCGCCGCGCGGATCAGGCGGCGGATGGATGCCAGCTCGCTCGAGGCGCTGTCGGCGATCTCGTCCTCGCCGGTGATGGAGGTGAAGATCTTCTCCTCCAGATAACGGTTTGCCTGCAGTGCGCTGAAGAGGTAGTCGATGCACGTCTTGTCCTGCCGGTCGCCCGTGCCGTAGCCGCGCACGGCGCGCGCCGCCTGCAGCACGCCGGCGATGTCCAGCAGCTCGCGCGTGTTGAGCGCGCCGCCCATGTCCGCGCGCTGCAATGCCGCGCGCACATCCTTCACGCCGGAAAACGACGGGCTGCCCTTGACGACCATCATGCCGGCGGCGGCGCTCGTCTCGCCGAGCCGGGTCTCCACCACGGCGCGGTCGCCGCTCGGCCGCAGTGCCATGGCGTTGGCACGCGCCGTCTCGCTCACGGCCTGCGCCGCCAGCAGCGCCAGCACGGACGGCAGCTCAAGCGTCTGCAGGGATTTTTCGTAGGAATCCATAGGGTGTCTCCTTTGCAGGGGAAAAATTCAGATTCAGATGCGCGCCACGCCGCTCTCGCGGGCGGCCTGCGCCACCGCCGCGGCCACAGCCGGACCGACGCGCGGATCAAATGCCTTGGGGATGATGTAATCGGCGCTCAGCTCCTCGGGCGTGATCAGCGCTGCGAGCGCGTGCGCGGCGGCGAGCTTCATGGGCTCGTTGATGTCGGATGCGCGCACGTCGAACGCGCCGCGGAAGATGCCCGGGAAAGCCAGCACGTTGTTGATCTGGTTCGGATAGTCGCTGCGCCCGGTGCTGACGACGGCCGCACCCGCGGCCCTGGCCTCTTCGGGGAAGATCTCCGGCGTGGGGTTTGCGCAGGCAAAGACGATGGCGTCGCGGTGCATGGTGCGCACCATGTCGCCCGTCAGCAGACCGGGCTGCGACACGCCGATGAACACGTCCGCATCCCGGACGACATCTGTCAGCGTCCCCGCCTGACGGCGGAGGTTCGTGACCTCGGCCATCTCGGTCTTGATCCAGTTCATGTTCTCGGCACGGCCGGCATAGATCGCGCCCTTTCGATCGCAGAGCGTCACATCGCGCGCACCGGCGCGCAGCAGCAGCTTGCTGATGGAGATCGCCGCCGCGCCCGCGCCGGAGACGACGATCTTCACGTCCTCCAGCCGCTTTCCGACCACGCGCAGCGCATTCGTCAGCCCCGCAAGCGTGATGATCGCCGTGCCGTGCTGATCATCGTGAAAGACCGGGATGTCGCACAGCTCCTTGAGCTTACGCTCGATCTCAAAGCAGCGCGGCGCCGCGATATCCTCCAGATTGATGCCGCCGAAGCTGCCGGAGAGCAGATACACCGCGCGCACGAACTCGTCCACATCCTGCGTGCGGATGCACAGCGGAAAAGCGTCCACGTCCGCAAACGCCTTGAACAGCACGCACTTGCCCTCCATGACGGGCATGCCCGCCTCCGGCCCGATGTCGCCCAGACCGAGCACGGCAGAGCCGTCCGTGATGACGGCGCAGAGATTGTGCCGGCGCGTGAGCGTATAGCTCTTGTCCGGGTCGCGCTGGATCTCCAGACACGGCTGCGCCACGCCGGGCGTATACGCGAGCGACAGGTCGTCCTTCGTCGAGACCGGCACGCGGGCGTTGACTTCGATCTTGCCGCCCCACTGCTCGTGCAGCCGGAGCGATTCTTTTGCGTAATCCATGGTCAGTCCTCCTGTTTCGGGTGCACCATATCCTCAGGGCGCACCCAAGCGTCAAATTCCTCGGCCGTGAGCAGGCCGAGCTCCACCGCCGCGGCCTTGAGCGTCTGCCCGGTGGCGTGGGCATGCTTTGCGATCCTTGCCGCGTTTTCATAACCAATGTGCGGGTTGAGCGCCGTGACGAGCATGAGCGAGGCGTCCAGATGCGCCTGAATGGCATCATAATTCGGGCGGATGCCGCGCACGCAGTTGGTCTCAAACGAATCCATGACGTCGGCAAGCAGCCGCGCTGACTGCAGGAAGTTGTAGATCGTCACGGGCAGGAACACATTGAGCTGGAAGTTGCCCTGCGAGGCGGCAAAGCCGATGGCCGTGTCGTTGCCCATGACCTGCACGGCCACCATCGTGACGGCCTCGCACTGCGTGGGGTTGACCTTGCCGGGCATGATCGACGAGCCGGGCTCATTGGCCGGGATGATGAGCTCCCCGATGCCGCAGCGCGGTCCGGACGCGAGCCAGCGCACATCGTTTGCGATCTTCATCAGATCGGCTGCCAGCGCCTTGAGCGCGCCGTGGGCAAACACCATCTGGTCCTTGCTCGTGAGCGCATGGAATTTGTTCGGCGCAGACTCGAATTCATAACCGAGCAGGGCGGAGATCTCCGCCGCCGCCAGATCGCCGAACGCCGCCGGCGCGTTGAGCCCCGTGCCGACGGCCGTTCCGCCGAGGGCGAGCTCGCGCAGCGCGCCGCACGCCTGCGTGAGCATGACGCGGTCATGGTCGAGCATGGCGCACCAGCCGCTGATCTCCTGACCGAGCGTGAGCGGTACGGCGTCCTGCAGATGCGTGCGGCCGATCTTCACCACGTCGCGGTACTCCGCGCTCAGGCGCTCGAGCGTCGCCAGCAGGCGGTCGACTGCCGGCAGCACCTGCTCCTCGAGCGCGACGCGCGCAGCCACGTGCATCGCCGTCGGGAAGGTATCATTCGAGCTCTGCGAGCAATTGACGTGATCGTTCGGATGCACGATCGTCTCCCCCAGCAGCGCATTGGCGCGGTGGGCAATGACCTCGTTGACGTTCATGTTCGTCTGTGTGCCGCTGCCGGTCTGCCAGACGGCGAGCGGGAAGTTTCCGTCGAGCGAGCCGTCAAGGATCTCGTGGCAGGCAGTCTCGATCGCGCCGGCACGGCGCGCATCGAGCACGCCAAGCTGCGCATTCGCACGCGCGGCGGCAAGCTTCACGACCGCGAACGCGCGGATAACCTCCGGCGGCATCTTCTCGGTGCCGATGCGGAAATTTTCAAAGCTGCGCTGCGTCTGCGCGCCCCAGTAACGGTCGGCAGGTACACGCACCTCGCCCATCGTGTCATGCTCCAGACGGTATTCCATCCTGCAACCTCTTTTCGCTAAAATCTCAGATGCCGCTATTATACGCCCATTTGCCCGCACACCGCAAGCCCACAAACGCGCAAAAAGCAGCGCCGTCCGGAGACGGCGCTGCTTTTATCAGCCCGCGCGGCGCAGCACCCAGAGCGCCTGGATCTGCCCGGCGAGCGTGTCGTAGTCCCAGCTCTTGGCCGAGTTCGTCGGACTGTTCGGGTCGTTGAGCGTGATCTTGTCGCCGCTGTGCCCGGTCAGGACGAGAAAATGCCCGTCAGTCGTAAAATCGCCCGGGCCGACGACCACGATGATCGGGTTGCCGACGTCCAGATTGCGGTAGATGCGGTCCTTGTCCAGCGGGATCTGCGTCACGTCCAGGCCGAGCATCCGCCCGCCCTCTGAGATGAGCGCCCACTTGCTGCCGCTGCCGGGGACGTTGAACTGATTCTGCTCGGCAAACCGGCACATCCAGAGCGGATCCTTCGTCGTGTCTCCGGTGAGGTAGATCGTCGCCATCGACAGGCACGTCGGCCCGCAGCCGGCAAGACCGATGATGCTCTCGTTGTATTCGCGGTACCCCCAGCGCTCGTCCCACTGCAGCAGCAGCGGCACGGTCTTTGACCCGGAGAGATTGCTGAGGTCGATCGTCGGGGTGAGATCCTTCTTCTTCGGGTAGTCGCGCACGAAATCGCGCGCGTCCGGGTTGCGGGCGTACAGCTGCACGAGCGCATCCGGGTAATCGGCGAGCGAGGTCTCATGCTGCTCGGCGTAGGTGTGCAGCTCGCGCTGCGCATGCTCGGTGGTAGTCTTGCCGCTCGTGAAGATGCCGCGCGCGAACACGCCGAATACGATCAGCGCCAGCAGCACCACGAGGATCAGAACGCGGCCGCGGCCGCGCTTTCTTTTCTTTCGGGACATATGGGGTCTCCTTTCCCGTTGGGGATGCGCCTGATTATAGCACAGGTCGCGGGGAAAATCCTGAAATTTTTCTGAAATCGCGAAAAAAGAAATTCGGCCGGACGCAGCTGCGTCCGGCCGAAGGCTGTAAGCGGATTCAGTTTGCGGACGCATCCGCAGTGCTCTGCGTCTGGCGGAACACGTCGGTGAAGGCCTGATACGCGCCGTTGTTGCTCATCGGCGTGAGGTACATGAGACCGTTTTCGAGCGTGCAGCGGAACATCTGCACCGTTCCGTTTTCAAGCGCGAGCGTCAGGTTATCGCCGTTGAGCGCAAACTCAAACGCCTGTGCCGCGCCGTCAGCATCCGTGTAGCTGCCCGTACCGTTGACGCGGAACATCAGCTCGCGGATCGTGCCGGGCTCTTTGATCTCGGTGGCCGTTTTCGCGCCGGTGTCCGCCTCGGGCAGAAGCTGCTTGACGGAGTCATCCGCCTTCTTCTCGGCGTCCGTGCGCTCAAACGCCCACGTGCCGGCGAGGATCTTATTGACCTCGTTGTCACCGGTCTGGATGCCGGCCTGAATGTTCGTCGTTGCAGTCGGCGTCGCCTCCGGGGCGGGCGTCGTCTGAGCCTCGACGCCGCGGCCGGTGCACCCGGCGATCAGCAGCGTGCAGAACAGAAAAATCGCAGTGGTGAGAAGCTGGAAACGTTTCATCAGTAGGATCTCCTTTCCGTGGCTCTCGCGGAGCCGACCTTGACCGGCACCGCAGCGGTATCGGGCTGCCGCTCGACGACCACAAACATGGCCACCATGAGCAGCGCATTCGGCATCGGGCAGAACATGCCCGGGTTCGTCATAGAGATGAGCAGCATGGCAAAGTAGGACAGCGCGAAGGCCATCGTCGTGCGGCTGCGCTTGCGCCAGAGCAGACGCACGCGGTCATAAAACAGCCAGCTGTAGCCGACCGCACCGACCAGACCCATACTGCCGAGGATCTGCGCGATGAGGTTGTGGTACCAGACGATGCTGCCCTCCACGCCGAGGAAGATCGGCGCATTGTGCATCGATCCGAGGCCGCAGCCGAAGAGCGGATTCTTCACAAAATCCAGCAGGCCCTGGATAAAGAACGTATAGCGGCTGTCATCCGGGGAGATGAGCGTGCCGTCGACCATGCGCGAGGCAAACAGCCGCGGCACGATCGCAATGAGCAGCGCGATCACCGGGATCAGGCTGATAAGCCCGGCGCGGCGGTAGACCGCGCGGCGCTCCGGATTGCAGTAGTACACAAAGGCAAGGCACAGCAGCAGCATCACCGTGCCGAAGATCAGGCCGCTGCGCGAGCCGGTCATGAGCATCATGAGGTACATGAACGCGACCGACACGAAATGGCGCGGATCACGCGCGGCAAAAAACGCCGCAGCGGGGATCGAGACCAGCAGCATCGTGGCGCTGAAGTTGCGGTACTCAAAATAAAGCGTGGCAAAGCTCTGCACGAACTCGTGGAAATTGCGCACGTAAAACAGCGTGACCACAAAGCCCGTGAACAGGCCGCCGGCATAGAGGATCTGGAGCATGCGCTCGGCGATATCGTAGTCGCGCGGGCGATCGGCCTCGCTGCGCAGCAGCAGGTAGATCAGCAGCATCACGACGCCGAGACCAAGCGAATAGTACAGCGCGGTGGGCGAGAAATACTCCTCGCGGGAGATAAAGCCAAGGCCGCCGAGCAGCGTCGCGACCGACACGGCCACCAGACCGTGCATGCAGCCGCCGTTGCGCGGTGCGCGGGCATAGGCCCCGATGTGCACGAGCAGCGCCGCCACAGCCAGCAGCCCGATCCACCAGAAGCGCAGCAGACTATAGAGCTCGTCATAAAATTCCGTGCCCACCATGGCCAGCAGCACGACCGGGAAGAGGATGCTCAGCAGATCGTCACAAAACAGCAGCAGGAAAATGAGCGTGGACATGACCAGCACGCCGCCGATGACCGGCTGCCCCACCGCCATGAACACGGCGAGCATCAGAAAGCAAACCGGGAAGTACAGCTTGCTGTGCCAGAAGCGATCCGCCACACTCTGACAGGCATCGATCAGCTCCGACGCGCCGCCGATGCGCTCGTCCAAAAAGGCGCACAGGCGATCGAACATCCGCGTGAACGAGCGCGAAAACGCGCAGCGGCGATCCGCCTGCTCCGTATTCGGTTGTTCAAGTTTGTTGATCGTATTCATAGGTATCAAAAGGGTCTGGCGATGTATGTTCATCTGGGTTTTTAAGTATTCTTGGCATATGGATCCGGGAAGAATGAGGCTTTGTAACCGGCAAACGCCAACCTAAATCTTCCCATCTTCCAATTGCGGATGCATTATAGCGCGCCCGCGTCCGGAAGTCAATACTTAAAACAGATTTAACATTTATGAAATCTTTTCGATCCGCTTTTTGATGTAGATTGCCATAGTTTTTGCGCATTTTTTGTCGTTTCTGCACAACAAAGCCGCAGTTTTCAAAAAACTGCGGCTTTCAATTTTCAGAATATTTTAAGAACCTGCCGCCTCAAAATGTTACAAAATAGCGACAGTTCCGTCTCACGTCTGCGGGAAATGCCCCGTTTTGCGCAGCGCGCGCACAAGATACATGGCGGCCACGCCGGTAAACGCGCCGGTGACCACGCTCGCCGCGACGAGCGCGGGCGCATACACCAGAATGGACGGCGTCCCCGTGACCCAGACGGCGACCAGCAGCTGCCCGGCGTTGTGGCCGAAGGCAGCCAGCACACTCACGACCCAGAGCAGCCGCTCCGGCAGACGGCGAATGGTCAGGCACATGACGAGGTAGGCAAGCACACCGCCCGCGATGCTGAAGAGCATTGCCGACACGCCGCCGGTAAAGACGCTGCCAAGCACGATGCGCACGAGCAGGATCTCCCCCGCCTGCCGCCGGCCGAGCAGCGCCATGGCGATGAGCGTGACGATGTTGGCAAGGCCGAGCTTCACGCCGGGGATTGGCACAACGGGCGGGATCTGCGCCTCGGCGACGAAGATCGTCAGCGCGATGGCGGTAAACATGGCCAGAACGGCCAACCGCTTCGTCCCCTTCATGGCGTCCCCTCGATCTGCACCGTCAGATGGTGCGGCACGCAGGCGATCGGGATGGCGGAGGACGTGATCTTCCCCTGCTTGACGCACAGGTGATCCGGGCAGTCGGCGTGCGTGACGGACACACCGTCCGGCTCGACGTGCACGGTGTTGCTGCCCCATTCGGTCTGCACCTCTATATCATATGGTATGGTCACGGCGCGCAGGTCAATGCGCTGATAGACATCCCCGTCGATGCGGATGACGGCAGTCTGCCCCGTCTGCCCATGACTGCGCAGCAGCAAAAAGGCGCCGCAGCCCAAAATTGCGAGCGCGGCGAACAAAAGGATCCAAAATTTCGTCTGTTTCATCATGTGCTCATTGTAGGATGCCCGGCAGGAGTTGTCAATGGGTTTTTGACGTGGTATAATAGTTTGATTTTTTATCGGTTTCTATAGATAAATATGTATTGCTCCCCGCACGGGAGCTTCGGAAAGGAGGCGGACGCCGTGTCTGCCGTAACTGTCTACGCCGCGCAGGCCGCGCATTTTATTCTGCCGGTCATCGCGCTCATCGTGCTCATCCGCTGCGTCGCGTCCATGTTCTACGGGCGCGCAGAGCCAGAGACATGGGGCCATCTCGTGACGCCCGACGGCAAGGTCTATCCCCTGCTGCACTGGGAGTGTCTGATCGGTCGCGCCCGCAGCGCGGACATCACGCTGCCCTTTGCCGACGTGGCCAACGTCCACGCCGTGCTCATGCGCAACGACGCCGGCGAGTGGACCGTCAGCGACCTGAGCCGCAGCGGCGGCGTGTTCCTCAACGGTGAGCAGATCACGGAGCCGACGCAGATCTTCAGCGGCGATATTCTCCGCTGCTCGACGCATATGCTCAAATTCGCCGACATGAGTGAGGATCGCCGCGCCGTGCAGGAGCAGCGCCGCACGATCGCAGGACGCAACGTCTCCGCCGGCGGCACGCTGTTTTTTCTGACGGTGTTTGAGCTGCTGCTGGCGCTGGAGTTCGTGTCCTCGGCCGACAGCGCACACCTGCTGGGCATCCTGATGGCCTACACTGCACTCGTACTCACGCAGTGGTTCTGCTACGTGCTCATGCGCACGATGGACCGCTCGGGCTTTGAGGTAGAGACGATCGCGTTTTTCCTCTGCTCGCTCGGGCTGGAGGTCTGCGCGACGAGCACGCCCAATGACCTCACCAAGGAGATCATTCTCATCCTCGTGGGCATCGTGCTGTTTTTCCTGCTCGGCTGGTGGCTGCGCGACCTGAGCCATGTCAAGGCGCTGCGCTGGCCGGCGGCCATCATCTCGCTGGCGCTGCTGGCGCTGAACCTCTTTGCCGCAAGCGAGGTGTTCGGCGCGAAAAACTGGCTGACGATCGCGGGCTTCTCCCTGCAGCCGTCGGAACTGATCAAGGTCGCGTTCATCTATGTCGGCGCGACGTCGCTCAACCGGATGTTCCGCAGCAAGAGCATTCTGCTCTTCATCGCCTTTTCCGCCATCTGCGTCGGCGGCCTCGCCCTGATGGGCGACTTCGGCGCGGCGCTCATCTTCTTTGCGACGTTCCTCGTCATCGCCTTCATGCGCTCGGGCAGCATTGCCACCGTCCTGCTGGCCGTGACGTCCGCCGCCATGGCGGGCACGCTCGTGCTGAGCATCAAGCCGCACGTGGCGCAGCGCTTTGCCACCTGGGGGCACGTGTGGGAGGACGTCTCCGGCGCGGGCTATCAGCAGACGCGCGCACTGAGCGCGGCCGCCTCCGGCGGTCTGTTCGGACAGGGCGCGGGCTGCGGCTGGCTGAAAAACATCTTCGCCGCAAACACCGACATGGTCTTCGGCGTCCTGTGTGAGGAGCTCGGCCTGATCGTGGCGCTGTGTGCAATGCTGGCCATCATCGCGCTGGCCATCTTCACCGTCAAAAACGCGGCACAGGGCCGCTCGTCGTATTACGTCATCGCCGGCTGCGCCACCGTGACGCTCATGCTCGTGCAGATGTCGCTCAACGTGTTCGGCGTGCTGGACATTCTGCCGTTCACGGGCGTGACGTTCCCGTTCGTGTCCAAGGGCGGGTCGAGTATGCTCTCGTGCTGGATGCTGCTGGCCTACATCAAGGCGGCCGACACCCGGCGCGGCGCAAGCTTCGTGGTGCGGCTGCCGTCGCGCAGCAAAAAGGAGGCGCAGGCATGAACAAAGTCAAACGCCGCGCCATGAGCGCGCTGCTCGTCGCCGTGCTGGTGCTCGGCGGCATCGGCGTGTACATCGTGCGCTACATCGAACACGGCGCTGAGTGGGCGACCTTTGCCGCCAACAGCAGCGTCTACACCAGCGGTGTGCTCAACACCGGCACGCTCACCGACCGCAGCGGCGTCGTCCTTGCGACCGCCAGCGGCGGCTCGCGCAGCTATGCCGAGGACGCCGCCGTGCGCAAGGCCTGCTATCAGACCGTCGGCGACTACGCCGGCAACATCGGCACCGGCGCACTCAAGGCGTTTTCCAAGCAGCTCTCGGGCTACAACCCCATCACCGGCACCTATGCGACCGACGGGCACACCGTCGCGCTCACGCTTGATTCGAGCCTGTGCGTCACGGCCTACGAGGCGCTCGCCGGACGTAAGGGCGCCGTGCTCGTGAGCAATTACAAGACGGGCGAGGTGCTGTGCATGGTCTCCGGGCCGAGCATCGACCCGGCCGTTGACGGCGACGTGCCGGACGGCGCATATATCAACCGCTGCATCAACGGCTCGTTCACACCGGGCTCGATCTACAAGCTCATCACTTCCGCCGCCGCGCTCGAGAACATCAAGGACATCAGCACCCGCCGCTTCACCTGCGCGGGCAGCGTTGACGTCAACGGCGTGACCGTCAAGTGCACGGGCGTGCACGGCAGTCAGACGTTCGAGGACGCGCTGGCAAACTCCTGCAACTGTGCGTTCGCGCAGATCTCGCTCGAGCTCGGCGCGGACACCATCGAGAGCTACGCCAAGAAGCTCGGCTTCCTCGATTCCCAGTCGCTGAGCGGCATCCCGACGATGGCCGGCAGCTTCACCAAGGGCGCAGCCGGCAGCGCAAACCTCGCCTGGTCGGGCATCGGTCAGTATGAGGATCTCATCTGCCCGTACTCCATGCTGCGCTACGTCTCGGCCATCGCCAACGGCGGCAGCGTCGTCGAGCCGTCGCTGCTGCTCGACACGCCGAGCGGCTCGAGCACGACCCTGCTGAGCGGCACGACCGCCAACAAGCTGCGCGACATGATGAACTACAACGTCTCGGCGCACTACGGCACGAACCGTTTCCCGGGGCTGAATCTCTGCGCCAAGACCGGCACCGCCGAAGTCGGCGACGGCACGTCGCACGCATGGTTCACGGGCTTCCTGCTCGATGATGCGCACCCGTACGCCTTCGTCGTGCTGGTGGAAAACGCCGGCGGCGGTCTGACGAACGCAGGCGCCGTGGCCAACACTGTGCTGCAGGCAGCCGTGAACAAGTAACTTAGGAGTCACACATGATCGATCTATCCGTCCGCGGGCTCGTCAAGGGCTTTGAGCAGGGCAATGACATATTAAAAGGTATCACATTTGACGTCAATGCCGGGGAGCGTGTGGGCATCCTCGGGCGCAACGGCTGCGGCAAGACGACGTTTTTCCGCATCCTCTCGGGCGAGCTGCAGCCCGACGCCGGCACCGTGTCCATCGCCTCCGGGCGGCGGCTGGGGCTGATCTCGCAGATCCCGGTCTACCCCGACGGCTGGACGACGGAGAACGTGCTGCGTGAGGCGCACCGGCGTCTCTATGACATGGAGGCGCGCATGAACGAGCTGACCGCGCGCATGGCGTCCGACAATTCCCCCGCGCTGCTGGCCGAATACGACCGTCTGTCGGAAAACTTCCGCCGCCTCGGCGGATACGACATGGAGCACGAGCGCAACCGCGTCGCCAACGGTCTGGACATCCCGGCCGAGATGCGCGCGCAGCCGTTTGACTCGCTCTCCGGCGGGGAAAAAACGCGCGTGAACCTCGCGCGGCTCATTCTGGAGGACACGGATATCCTCCTGCTCGACGAGCCGACCAACCACCTCGATCTGCGCGCGACCGAGTGGCTCGAGACGTACCTGCTGCATTTCCGCGGCACGGTGCTCGTCATCAGCCACGACCGGTATTTTCTCGACCGCGTCGTGCAGCGCTCGATCGACTTCACGTCCGGGCAGGCGGAGTTTTACAGCGGAAACTACAGCTTTTACGTCGTCGAGCGGCAGCGCCGCTTTGACGAGCAGCTCAAAAAATACGAGAAGGATCAGGCCAAGCTCCAGCAGCTCACGGAGGCGGCGGCCAAGCTGCACCTCTGGGCGTTCATGGGCAACGACAAGCTGCACAAGCGCGCGTTTTCCATCGAAAAGCGCATGGAAAAGCTTGAGACGACCGCCCGGCCGACCGAGGCGCGCAAGCTCAATGTGCACTTCACCGCGCAGGAATTTCGCGGTGACGACGTGCTGACCATGGCGGGGCTCGGCAAGCGCTACGGCGCACGCACGCTCTTTCACGATCTCGACCTGACCGTGACCGGCGGCGAGCGCATCGCCCTCATCGGCGACAACGGCGCCGGCAAGACGACGTTTTTGCGCCTCGTCATGAACGAGGAGACGCCGGACACCGGCTGGGTGCAGCGCGGGCCGTCCGTGCGCACGGCATACCTGCCGCAGATCGTGCGCTTTGCCGTGCCAGAGCGCTCCATGCTCGACACGATGCTCTACGAGTGCAAGTGCACGCCGCAGGAGGCGCGCGATCAGCTTGCCGCCTATGGCTTTTGCGGTGAGGACGTGCTCAAGCCCGTGTCGGCGCTCTCGGGCGGCGAGCTCTCGCGGCTGCGGCTGTGTATGCTCATGCGCCGGGAGATCAACTTCCTCATCCTCGACGAGCCGACCAACCACCTCGACATCGCCAGCCGCGAGTGGATCGAGGACGCGCTGAGCGACTACACACAGGCGCTGCTGTTCGTGTCGCACGACCGGTACTTCATCGAGAAGTTTGCCACCCGCATCTGGCTGCTGGAAAACGGCACGATCACGGACTACCGCGGGACCTATGAGCAATTCCGTGAATACCGCGCGCGCCAGACCGCGCTGCAGCAGACGGTCAAGGCCGTCGAGCGCGAAAAGAAGCCCAGACCGAAACGCGCCCCGAACACCGCGCGTCAGCGTGAGCGCACGGAGCGCGACATCGAAAAGCTGGAGGCACAGCTCGCGGCGCTCGATGCCGAGAGCGAGACCAACGCCACCGACTATCAGAAGCTCATGGAGCTCGACGAGCAAAAGCAGGCGCTCAACACGCAGCTCGAGGCGCTCTATGCGGCATGGGAGGCATTATGCGACTGAAACGAAAATGTTCCACACTGATCGCGCTCCTGCTCATCCCTGCAGGCTGTGTGCTGCGCTTTGCCATGCCGGGGCACGATTTTCTGGGGTATACGCTCTGGGGCATCGCCGTGCTGGTGTTTCTGTTCCCGCGGGTGCACCGCGTGGGGCGCACCGTGCTGGGCGTGCTCATGTGCGCAGGGCTGATCGTGTTCACGGTCTTTGAGATCCCCGTCGTGCACGACGCGCGCACGGACACCGACGCGCACCCCGGCACGATCGTCGTGCTCGGCGCGGGTGTCAACGGCAGCACGCCGTCGCTGTCGATGTGCAACCGGCTCGACGCGGCGCTCACCTATCTGAACGCGAACCCCGCCGCCACGGTCATCGTCTCCGGCGGTCAGGGGCCGGGCGAGGATATCACGGAGGCCAAAGCCATGGCCGACTACCTCACGGCGCACGGCATCGACAGCGCGCGCATCGTGCAGGAGGACCGCTCGCGCACCACACGCGAGAACCTGGAAAATTCGTTTGCGATCCTCCGCGCACGCGGCGGTGACCCCGCCGACGGCGTCGGCATCGTGACGAGCGAATACCACCTCTACCGCGCCAAGCGTATGGCGCGCTCTCTGGGCGCTGATCCCGCCGGCATCGCCGCCGAGACCACTCTGCCGTCCATGCGCATCAATTACTTCATCCGCGAGGCCGTCGCCGCCGCGTATATGCAGCTGGCCGGCACGCTCTACTGAGAGGAGCCCTATGGAAAAAGTCAACGTATACGACTGGGACAAGACCATCTTCCCCGTGGACAGCACGGTGGCGTTCGTGCGCTGGTGTCTGCGCCGGCACCCCGGCGTGATTTGGCCGCTGCTGCGCACGCTCGCGCTGCTGCCGGGCTACTGGCTCGGCAAGATCAGCAAGACCGCCGTCAAGGAGCGGATGTATGGCTTTCTGCGCCGCGTACCCGATGTAGACGCAGAGCTGGAGGCGTTCTGGTCAAAAAATTTTGACCGCGTAAACCCGTGGTATCTCGCGCAGCAGCGCCCGGACGACATCATCATCTCCGCATCGCCGGAGTTTCTCGTGCGCATCCCGGCGCAGAAGCTCGGCGTGCGGCTGCTGGCCTCGCGCGTGGACAGGCACACCGGCAAGACCGACGGGGAAAACTGCCATGGCGCGGAAAAGGTGCGCCGCCTGCACGAGACCTACCCCGACGTAGAGATCGCGGAGTTTTACTCCGACTCCCGCAGCGACAGCCCGCTCGCGGAGCTGGCCGAGCACGCCTACCTCGTGCACGGGCAGGAACGCACGCCCTGGTGACACAAAGGAGGTTTACTATGTATTCCGCATCTGATTATCGCAGCATGGCGCGCCGCGCGCTGAAAAACTTCTGGTGGCTGGCCGTCGGCGTGACGCTGCTGGCGACCGTGCTCGGCGGCGGCACGTCGTCGTTCACCGTGTCGTTCCAGAACTCAGACATCAGCCGGTATTACCCCGAGGCCATGCGCCGCTTCACGCACGTCCTTGTGCCGGTCGCCAGCGTGCTCGCCATGGGACAGTTTGTTCTCCGCGGCAGCATCTCGATCGGGCACGACCGCTTCTGCCTGAAGCTCGTCGACGGCGAGCAGGCGCAGTTTGATGACCTCTTTTCCGCCTTCGACATCTTCGGCAGCGCCTTCGTGCTCAACCTGCTCATCACGCTCAAGGTGTTCGCGTGGTCGCTGCTGTTCGTCATCCCCGGCATCATCGCCGCATACCGCTACTCGATGGCGACGTACATCATGGCCGAAAACCCGACCATCGCGCCGTCGGACGCCATCGAGCGCTCCAAAGCGCTCATGGACGGGCGCAAGGGCGATCTGTTCTGTCTGGATCTGAGCTTTTTCGGCTGGGCGCTGCTGACGGTGCTGACCGCCGGGATCGGGGCGCTGTGGCTCGCGCCGTACATGGCCGTGTCACGCGCCGCGTTCTACCGCAGCCTGCCGCGCAGCATGGGCGACCGCGTACCCAACGGTTGGCAGCCGCAGTCCGGCGATCGACCCAATAGCAGTTGGCATCCATAAAACAAAGTCTGGGAAACAGTTTGTCCCCGGCAGCTGCGCTGCCGGGGACAAACACATTTTCAGACGCGGTAGCCCGCATCCTCCCGCACCGGGCAGGACGCGAAGAGCTGGCGCACCGCGCTGTCATACTCCGCCATGTCCTGCGCCTTGCGGATGCGGCGCAGCGGACGCTCAGCGTCGGCAAAGCTGCAGCCGAGATAGCGCCACGCCTCCTTCATGCGAAACAGCAGCGCACGCCGGTCGGGAATGCGCGCGCGTGTGGCAGCGTAGAGCCGGTCATGAAACAGCTGTAGCTGCGCCGCCGTCGGCGCTTCACCCGTGCGCAGCTGACCGATCAGGCCGGGATTGGCAGCCAGCCCGCGCCCGAGCATGATGCGCTCCACCGCCGGAAACCGCGCCTGAAACGCGTGCACGGCCGGCGCGTCGAACAGATCGCCGTTGTAGCACACCGGCGCGCGGCTGTGCGCGAGCGCATAGGCGAATGCCTCCAGATCCGGCTGCCCGTGATACTGATCCGCCTGCACACGCGGATGCACGATCAGCTCGCGGATCGGGTAGTCGTTGTAGAGCTCCAGCAGCGCGGGAAAGCCCTCCGCCGTCGTTTTGCCGAGGCGGGTCTTGACCGAGACCGGCAGCGGACAGGCGGCAAACACGTCGTCAAAAAACTGCCGCAGCAGCTCCGGCTCCGTGAGCAGGCCCGCGCCTTTTTTCTTCGCCGTGACCGTGTTCGACGGGCAGCCGAGGTTGAAATTCACCTCGTCGTAGCCCATATCGGCAAGCTGCCCCGCCATCCAGAGAAAATCCTCGGCGCAGTGCCCCATGAGCTGCGGCACGACGTGGATGCCCGCGTTGTGTGCCGGGTCGATCTCGCGCAGCTCGCGCGGGGAAAAGGTGCGGTTCGCCGTCGGCGAAAGAAAGGGCGTATAGTAGCTGTCCGCCGCAGGAAAGGTCTGCCGCTGCGCCTGCCGGAACAGGTCGCCGGTCACGCCCTCCATCGGCGCGCAGAGAAATTGCATCGTCATCACCTCATCGTTCGGCTCATGATAGCGGAAAATCCGCCGCGCGTCAAGCGCCGTCTGCATATCAGAATTATGTAAACCGAAGCCGGCGCATATCCGCGCTCCCCCGCGCATAGGATGAGGGCAGAAAGCCGGAGGTGGTGCAATGCACAAGGTACGCCAAGCCATCAGAAAACACCGGAAACTGCTGAGCGCGTGCGCAATGGTGCTGGCCATCGCGCTCATGTTCTGGGCAGTGAACAGTCCCGCGATCGTGGGCGTGAGCGCGGCCAAGCGCGTGCTGCCCATCTACAGTGTGCAGCGCGACGACCGCGTCGTGAGCCTGACGTTCGACGCGGCGTGGGGAAACGAGGACACGCAGACGCTCATCGACATCCTCGGCAAATACAACGTGCACGCGACGTTCTTCGTCGTCGGCGAATGGGTGGACAAATATCCGGAGTCGGTCAAGGCGCTCGCGGACGCGGGCAACGAGGTCATGAACCACTCGAGCACGCACCCGCACATGGCGCAGCTCAGCGCCGAGCAGATCGAGGCGGAGGTCAACACCTGCGCCGATAAGATCAAAGCCGTCACCGGCACGCGGCCGACGCTGTTTCGCTGCCCCTACGGAGAGTACAACGACACCGTGATCTCCGCGATCAACGCCCTCGGGATGCACGCCATCCAGTGGGACGTGGATTCGCTCGACTGGAAGGGGCTGAGCGGCGACGAGATCACCACGCGCGTGCTCACACGCGTGCAGCCGGGCAGCATCGTGCTGTTTCACAACGCGGCCGAGCACACGCCGGAGGCGCTGGCCGGCATCATTGAGGCGCTCATCGCCGACGGTTACACGATCCTGCCGGTCTCGCAGATGCTCCTGCCCGGCGACACGCATATTGACCCCAACGGACGGCAGTGTCCGGCGGGCGCCGACGCGGGCACATAAACCGGACAACGAAAGCGGGAGCTGCGCCCCGCTTTCGTTGCATTTTGCGCGCAAAAACGCTATAATGAAGAAAAAATCTCTGCCATACGGCAGCTCAGGAGCAACATATATGGAAAACTTTCAGAAAATTGCCGTCTTGATCGACGCCGACAACACGCAGCTGACCAAGCTTGAGGCCGTGCTGCACGAGGTGTCGACCTACGGCCGCATCGTTGTGAAAAAAGCCTACGGCAACTGGCGCAAGGACTCGCTGAAAAACTGGGAACCGGAGCTCAAGCGCCTCGCCATCCGCGCCGAGCAGCAGTTTGACTACGTCACCGGGAAGAACACGACCGACATCGCCATGGTCATCGGGGCGATGGATCTGCTGCACACGAATATGTATGACGCGCTCGTGCTCGTGTCGAGCGACAGCGACTTCACGCCGCTGGCCATCCGGCTGCGCGAGTCGGGGCTGTACATCATCGGCGCGGGCGTGACGACAACGCCGGAGTCATTTAAGAACGCGTGCGATGACTTCATCCTCATCGACTACCTCGCCAAGGCGGACGACAAGCCCGCCGTCGAGCACACGGCCGAGCCCGCCGCCAAAAAGCCCGCAGCGCGCAAGGCAAAAAAGACCGTCCGCAGCACGAAAAAGCCCGCCGCCGATCCCACACCGGCCACTGAGCCGGAGCCGGCACCGGCCCCCGAACCCGAACCGGCGCCGAAAAAGCCCGACATCCGCGAGATCCACAACCTGCTGCACATCGCCTCCGAGAAGTATCAGGACGCCGACGGCTTTGTCAACGTCAGCTCCTCGGGGCTGTACATCAAGCGCGTCAAGCCCGACTTCAACGTCCGCGCCTACGGCTACAGCAAGCTGCCGGAGCTGCTGGCAGCCTTCCCGAACAAGTACCAGATCAAGCGCTACGAAGGCAAGGGCGGCGCGACGATCATCGCCTATAAATGCCTGTAATATTGAGCATTGAAAAGTCTGATAAGAATGCGTTCAGATATTCAAAATATCTCTTGACTCTTGCTGCCGCGCGCGCTAAAATTCCTCTCCTGATCAGGGGAAACACCGCCGCAAAGCAATCGTTTCTTTCTTCGCTGCCCTGCGTCCGCGCTCCCCGCAACATTCAGGAAGCAAGAAAGAAGGTCTTTTCCTATGACTGCTCAAATCCTCGCCGCCGTCATCTTCGTCGGCATGTTTGCGCTCATCATCATGGACAAATTCGAGCGCCAGTATGTCACGCTCGGCAGTGCGGCACTTGTGCTCGTGGTCGTGTTCGGCATCTGCATGCACAGCTGGGACGCGATCAAAAATGCGCTGAATCTCGGCGCGTTCTTCCGCACCGACTTCTGGTACGGCGCCTCGGAGAGTGCGAGCTCCGGCGTCAACTGGTCGACCATTTTCTTCATCACCGGCATGATGATCATGGTCGAAGGGCTCGGCAAATCCGGGTTCTTCCGCTGGCTGTGCCTGTCGCTGGCCAAAGCCACGCACTATCATGTCGCGCCGCTGCTGGTGTGCTTCATGGCCATGGCCGCGTTTCTGGCCATGTTCATCGACAGCATCACGGTCGTGCTGTTTCTGGCGACCGTCACGCTGGAGCTGGCGCAGATCCTGTGCTTTGACCCCGTCCCGATGATCCTGTCGGAGGTCTTTTGCGCGAACCTCGGCGGCGCTGCCACCATGTGCGGCGATCCCCCCAACATCATCATCGGCACGGCACTCGGCTATACGTTTACGGACTTCATCCAGAACACCGGCGTCATCGTCGGCATCTGCTTTGTGTTCGTGCTGCTGTTTTTCTGGCTGTGCTTCCGCAAGCCGCTCAAGGCGAGTGAGGCTGCCCGTCCGGCTGACGCCGTCTGTCCCGCCCCGGCGACCGCCATCGCCGACCGCAAGGCGTTCATCGCGGATGTGGTCGTGTTTCTCATCGCGGTCGCGCTGCTTGTGACACACGCGCAGACCAGGCTGACCGTCGCGTGCATCGGCGTGATCGTCGCAGCGCTGACGCTGCTCGTGACCGTGTGCACCAACGGCAGCGCCGGCGTGAAGGACGTGCTGCGCGGCGTGGACTACAAGACGCTGCTGTTTTTCATCGGCCTGTTCATCTCCGTCGCAGGACTGGAGCAGACCGGCGTGCTCAAGCTCATCGCGCAGTTCATCTCGAGCATCAGCGGCGGCAGCATCAAGGCCGTCATCGTCATCATCCTGCTGCTCTCGGCCGTGTGCAGTGCGCTGATCGACAACATCCCGTTCGCGGCCACCATGGTGCCGGTCATCCAGTCCATCGCGGCGACGCAGGGCATGGATCTGCGCGTGATCGCCTGGGCGCTCTCGCTCGGCACCGACCTCGGCGGCAACGCCACGCCCATCGGCGCGTCGGCCAACGTCGTGGCCACATCCGTGTCGGCCAAGAGCGGCCACCCCATCAGCTGGGGCAAATACTGCAAATACTGCGTTCCGGCCACCGTACTGGTCATTGCGGTCTCGCTGGGATGCCTGTTTCTGAGATACCTGTGACCCTACTTTGAGAAAGGCGGTAACGCATCATGAAGCAAATCATCGTGACCGTCGGCCGTGAACACGGCAGCGGCGGCAAGTACATCGCCGAACAGATCGCGAAGCAGCTCGGCATCGCGTTTTATGATAAGGAGCTGCTGCTGGCCAGTGTCTTCAATGCTGAGGACGCCGCGCGCTATGACGAGAAGCCGGTGCACCTGCTGTGGTCGCGCCGCATCGGCGAGAACTTCAACGCGCCGGAGGATGCCCTCGCACGCGAGACGTTCGAGCACATTCAGGAGCTTGCCGACAGCGGCGAGTCGTTCGTCGTGCTCGGCCGGTGCTCGGATTATGTGCTGCGCGCCAACCCGAACGCCGTGCACCTGTTCATCGCCGGAAAGCCTGACGTGAAGCGCCAGCGGCTCATGGAGGAAAAATCCCTCACGGCCGATCAGGCGGCGCAGGAGATGCGCCGCGTCGACCGCGACCGCAAGGCCTACCACAACTACTACTGCGACACGAAGTGGGGCGATGCGCGCGGCTACGACCTCGTCGTCAACAGCGGCAAGCTCGGCATCGAGAAAACCGTCGACACGCTTGTGGCCTACGTGCGCGCCTATCAGGCGAAAAACGAAACCGAATAAATCGCGCGGCGCCCCGGATGCCAGACATCCGGGGCGTCTTCGCTTTCGCATCTCGGTGCAGGCGCAAACAGTTCTTGACGAATCGGCAGCGCGGTTATATGATGGCATAAAACTCCATGCATGCGTGCTGCACTGGGAAAAGCCGCAAACACCGGTGCATGAAGTTTTTGTGCATCGTTTCCGGTTGTCCCGCAGGGGCGTGGAAATGGCACATTTCTTATTTTTGCATCGCAAAAAGCAGTTTTTCGCCGCAGACCTTGGAAAGGAGCAAGCATGAAAGTATCCCAACTCCCCTACCGGCGCGTGACGCGCGAGGAGATGACCGCCGGACTCCGGCACGTGATCGAGCGCGTGCGCGGCGCACGGAACGTCGAGGAGATCCTCGAAGCGCGCGCGGAATATCTCTCGCTCAAGACGGAGTATGATACGGCACAGTCGCTGTCGTATATGCGCTACACGATCAAGACCGTCGACCCGTTTTATCTGGCCGAGAAGGACTACTACGACGAGATCGGTCCGGAGATCGAAAACCTGGATCTGCAGTATGCCTCCGCCGTGCTTGACAGCCCGTTTCGGGCAGAGCTCGAGCAGGCGCTCTCGCCGATCCTGCTGCGCAGCATGGAGCTGCAGCGGCGGAGTATGTCGCCGGAGATCGTGGACGACATGGTCGAGGAGAACAAGCTTGTCAGCGAATATGCCCAGCTCATGGCGGGCATGCTCTTCCCCTTCCGGGGCGAACAGCTGCCGCGCCCGATGCTGATGAAATACGCCCGCAGCGCCGACCGCGCCACACGCAGAGCTTGCTATGAAGCGCTCGGCACGACGCTGGAAGCACACAGTGAGCAGCTCGATGACATTTTTGACCGGCTCGTGCACGTGCGCGACCGGATGGCCAGGAAAATGGGCTATGAAAACTTCATCGAGCTCGGCTACTGCCGCATGGAGCGCATGTGCTACGATGTGCAGGCCGTGCAGACGTTCCGTGAGAACATCGTGCGCGACATCGTGCCGGTCGTGTCGCGGCTGCGGCTGGAAAATGCGAAGCGTCTCGGCATTGACACGTTCCGCCTCTACGACAACGAGGTCTTTACCCCCGGCGGCGATCCGACGCCCTGCGGCAAGGAGGCGCTCTTTGCCGCGGCGCAGAAGATGTACGACGGCATGGGCGACGTACCGGGCACGTTTTTCCGCATGATGTGCCAAAACGAGGCCTTCGACGTCGATGCGCGCCCGAACAAGTGGGGCGGCGGCTACTGCACGGAGTTTGTCAAGTACCATCAGCCGTTCATCCTCGCAAACTTCAACGGCACCTCCGGCGACGTGGACGTCGTGACGCACGAGGCCGGTCACGCGCTCAACGCCTACCTGATCGCGAACAACCGCTTCGCACTCGAGCTCGGCTGCGGCGGCATGGAGACCGCCGAAACGCACTCGATGAGCATGGAGTTTTTCGCCTGGCCGTATCTCGACGGCTTTTTCCCGAAGGCGGGCGACGCGCAGCGCTACCGCTTCCAGCACGCGCTCGATGCGCTGAGCTTTCTGCCCTACGGCACGATGGTGGACGAATTCCAGCACCGCGTCTACGCCGAGCCCGATCTCACCCCCGCCGGGCGCAACGCCGTCTGGCTGGAGCTGGAGGCGAAGTACCGTCCGCACATCGACCAGCGCGGCATCCCGTATCTCGAACGCGGCACGCGCTGGCAATACCAGATGCACATCTATGAGACGCCGTTTTACTACATTGACTACTGTCTTGCGCAGACGGCAGCGTTTCAGTTCCTGCTCGCGTCACAGACCGACTACGCCGATGCATTCGCCCGCTACCTGCACCTGTCGGAGCAGGGCGGCGAAAAGCTCTGGACGGAGCTGTTGACCGAGGCCGGCTTCCGCTCCCCGTTTGCGCCGGGCACGCTCGCGCAGCTCGCCGCGCAGGTCGAGCCGCTCATCCGCCGGCAAAACATCTGAAAAAGGAGGACACCCCGATGTACGAACTGACGCAGGTTTCCGCGAACAGCTACTATATCCAGAGCCCCGCCAAGATCGGTCTCGTGCGCCTGAACGACACCGACGTCTGCCTCATCGACAGCGGCAACGACAAGGAGGCCGGGCGCAAGGTGCGCCAGCTGCTCGACCAAAACGGCTGGCATCTGACCGCCATCTACAACACGCACTCCAACGCCGACCACATCGGCGGCAACCAGTACCTGCAAAACCAGACCGGCTGCAGGGTCTACGCCCCCGGCATCGAGTGCGATCTCACGCGCCACCCGCTGCTTGAGCCCGCGTTTCTCTACGGCGGCTATCCGCCGAAGGATCTGCGGCACAAGTTCCTCATGGCCAAGCCCAGTGACGCGCAGGAGCTGACCGCGGCGTGCCTGCCGGAGGGGTTCGGGCTGCTGCCGCTTCCGGGGCATTTTTTCGACATGGTGGGCTTTCGCACGCCGGACGACGTGGTGTATCTGGCCGACTGCCTGTCGAGCCGCGAGACGCTGGAAAAGTATCAGATCGGCTTTCTTTACGATGTGGCTGCCTACCTGAACACGCTCGAGACGGTCAAGTCGCTCCGCGCGCGTGCATTCGTGCCGGCGCACGCCGCCGTGACGGAGGACATCGTGCCGCTCGCGCAGTACAACATCGACAAGGTGCTCGAGATCGCAGACATCATCACCGAGCTCTGCCGCACCCCGCAGACGTTCGAATCCGTGCTGCAGCAGCTGTTCCGGCGCTTTGATCTTGTGATGGATTTTGAGCAGTACGCGCTCGTCGGCAGCACGGTGCGCTCCTACCTCGCGTGGGGGAAGGACACCGGCCGGCTGCAGGTCATCTTTGACGATCACCGCCTGCTCTGGCAGCAGGCATGAAGTACAGATAAAAAAGTCTCCGCATCCGGTTGGATGCGGAGACTTTTTTCATTCCAGAAGCCCGTACTTTTCTTTCACACGCGCAAGCTTGCTCAGGAGCGGCTTATACAGCACGAGCAAAAACACCGCCGTGCTGCACGCATGAATGAGGTTAAAAACGACCCCGGACGCGCACGTCGCAAGCCAGAGCTGCCACGATGGCGCGGCATTGTACATGAGCATGCTCGCCGTGTCGAGCAGCACGCCGTAGAGCACGAACACAGACAAAAACCCATAGAGCAGCAGCGGCACAAGGCGCACCCTGCGCCCCGAAAACAGCACGCCGCCGACAAAGCCCACGAGCCCGAAGCCGAGCATCTGCCACGGTGTCCACGGTCCCTGACCGAAGAAAAAGTTCGAGATCAGTCCCGCCGCCGCGCCGGTGACGAAGCCCGCCTCCGGCGTGAAGGCCACGGCCGTGAGGATCACGATCGCGCACACGGGCTTACACTGCGGCAGCCAGTAAAACGCCGCGCGTCCGGCCACGGCCAGTGCCGTCATCGTCGAGAGCAGCACGAGCTCGCGCGCCTGCGGTCTGCGCCCCTCAAAGCGCAGCACGAACGGCACGAACATCAGCCCCACGAGCAGCAGCGACGTGAGGTAGTATTTGCGCTCGTCCCACACGCACACGAACACCGCCATCAGCGCCGGGATCGCCAGAAGCAGGATCGCCAGCGCGGCCCATGTGCGGCGCGTCAGTCTGCGAGACATTGCACGACCTCCTCGCACAGCACCGCGCCGGGTGCAGCAGTGCGCGCGATGCGTGCCGCCGCCGTGGTGTAAAAATAATTGCCGGAGAAAAACGCGCGCGGGTCGTTTTCCGTCACGACCTCGCCGCGAAAGAGCAGACCGCAGCGGTCGGCATACTGTGCACAAAACTCCACATCATGGCTCACGATGCACACAGCCGTGCCCTGCGCGCAGAGAGTACGCAGCAGCGCGCCGAAGTCCGCCTTGAACGCGCCGTCCATGCCCTTGGTCGGCTCATCGAGCAGCAGCACGCGCGGCTGCATGAGCAGCACCTTCGCCAGCGCGGCACGCTGCTGCTCCCCGCCCGAGAGATCAAACGGGTGCCGCTCGAGCAGCGGCGCGAGCGCCATCTGCTGCACGACCGTGTCCACCAGTGCGTCATCTCTGCCGAGCGACGCAAGATCTGCGCGCACCGTGTCCGCCGTGAAGAGCGTGCGCGGGTCCTGCGGCACGGCGGCGATGCCGTCGCGCAGGGGCTGGAGCGTGCGCTGCTTTTTCCCGTCCAGATACACGCTGCCGCGATACAGCCGCAGCTGCCCCGCAAGCACGCCGAGCGCCGTCGTCTTGCCGCCGCCGTTGCTGCCGGTGAGCGCGTAGAGCTCGCCCGGGCGCAGCGTGAGTGAAAAACCGCGCAGCACATCCGGCGCGTTCTGCGCATAGCGAAACCAGCCGTCGCGCACGGTCAGCACGGGCTGTGCCTGTGCGGGGGCACTTTTCGCCTCCGACAGCGGATGCTGCGCATAGCCGCGCAGATATGCCCGCCCCTCGCGCACGGTGAGCGGCAGGTGCTCCGGTGCGCCGAGTGCGGCGGCGATGCGCGCCGCCGTAGGCATGGCAGAGAAGATCGGCCGGCTGCGCACGGCGGCTGCCGCAGTGCGCGGTGCACCGGATGCAAGCAGCCGTCCCCGCTCGAGCACGATGAGGTGGTCGGCCAGCGGCACGGCCTCCTCCAGCCGCTGCTCGGACAGCAGGATCGTGAGACCGAGCTCCTCGTTGAGCTTGCGCAGCGTGTGCAAAAACGTGCTCGCCGCGATGGGGTCGAGCTGGCTCGTCGGCTCGTCCAGAATGAGCACATCCGGCCGCATGACCACGACGGAGGCGAGGTTGAGCATCTGCTTTTGCCCGCCGGAGAGCGTGTGCACGTCGCGCTCGAACCAGTCGGCAATGCCGAAATAGCTCGCCATCTCGGCGACGCGCAGCCGCATGGTTTTTTCGTCGCAGCCGAGGCTCTCGAGCCCGAACGCAAGCTCGTGAAACACCTTGTCCGTCACGATCTGATCGTCCGGATGCTGGAGCACGAAGCCGATGCGCCGCGCCTGCTCGGCAAACGGGATGCCTTTTAAAAGCGCATCCCCGAAGCGCACCGTGCCGCCGGTCTCGCCATGCGGCGTAAGGCAGGTCTTGAGCTGGCGCAGGAGGGTCGACTTGCCGCTGCCGCTCTCGCCGCAGAGCACCGTGACCGCGCCCTCGGGGATCGTGAGCGTGAGATCGTCGAGCGCCGGGCGCGTCTGCCCCGGATAGGAAAATGTCAGATGTTCGAGCGCAAACGACGCCATGTCAGCGCCTCCTTTCCATCGAGCAGCAGCGGCAAAAAGCACAGCAGCGCAAAGCACGCCGCGCACACCGCGCCGAGCGCGCCGGCGCTGCCGATGTGCATCGACGGGTAATAGCGCACATACAGCGCGCCGCGGCCGATGCCCACGCACACGCCCGCAAGCGCGAGCGCAAGCACGGCGCTGAGCAGGCCGTCGCGCCGGGTGAAGCGGTAGTTGCCGAAATACGTTCTTCTGCCGGCGCCGTAGCCCCGGCTCTTCATGGAGTCCGCCGCCGTGATGCCGCTCTCGAGCGCCCACGAGACGGTGACGGACAGCACACGCGCGCCGCTGCGCAGCCGCTGCCACGCACCGCCCTCACGCGTGCCGCAGCCGAGCGACGCCTGTGCCGCAGCGACGGCGCGCATATGCGCAGTGAACTTCGGCACGAAGCGCAGCGCCATGCTCAGCAGCAGGGACACGCTCGGCAGCACGCTGCCGAACACGTACAGATATTTATCCGCCGTCATGACGGCGTTGCAGCACTGAAACCACAAAATCACGGCCGCGAACATCGCCGCCGCAGCCGCGCCGTAGCACAGGGCCTCGCGCGTGACGGGGTTGCCGTTGGGCAGATAGAACAGCATCGTCACGCCGGCGTGGTTGAACAGTGCATTGAGCGCCGCCATCAGCACCAGAAACGGCACGAGCCGGCCGAGCGTCCGCCACAGGCTGCGCCAGCCGCGCAGCAGCGCGCAGTAGCCGAGCGCGCCCAGCAGGCTCAGCGCCAGAAACACCGGGTGCAGCACGAACATCGTCAGCAGCAGCACCGCCGCAAAATAGCAAAAGGTCAGCGCCGGATGCAGCGCCGAAAAAGAATCAGTCATGGTTCTCCTTGCCGGGCGCCGACGTCGCGCCCAAGATCACAGGTATAGCTCCAGACGACGGTGTCGCCGTCGTGCAGCGTGCAGCTGCTGCAGCCATAGTCCGGCCAGACGCCGTTGACACTGTACATCCAGCCGGAGAGGTTGCCGCAGTCGAATTCGTAGAGGTTGCCGATGCCCTCGATGTAGGCGCTGTTGTACGCAGGCGTCCAGTTCGACTCCATGTGGATGCCCTGCGCCCGGCAGACCCGCTGCAGCACGTCAAACACCGTGTCGCCCTCAGAAAAGGCGACCACCGTCTCCGGCAGGAGCACGCCGTCGGCCGGGATAAGCTCCGCCTTGCCGGGGCTCAGATCGTCCATGTGCCCGAGCACCGTGCCGCATTCGATCGTCACCGTGCAGTGCAGATCACCGGTGTCATTTTGCGTCCGGCCGCCGCAGGCCGTGCACAGCAACAGCAGCAGGCACAGCAGCAGCCCGAGCGCGCGCCGCTTACCCACGGCGCACCGTCCCGCCGGCGACCGTGAGCGTGGCCGCTGCCGAGGCGAGGCTCTCGGTCTCGTCCGCGGCGGCAAGCACCGCGTCCGTCACCGTCAGCGCCGACTCCGTCACACCGTCGGCCAGCCGAAAGTGCAGGCGCACGAGCACGCTGCCGGTCGATGTGGCCAGCGCAGCCCCCTCCTCCGGCAGACACAGCGCACGCGCGCTGCCGGTCTCGTTTGCGCGCGCGGGATCGCTCTCCCACGCCGGGAGGCTTCCCATCACGAGCGGGATGTCCCCGTCGTCCGTGCCGAGAAAGGTCAGCTGCGCCGGGTCGAAGGCCACGGCGATGCTCGCCGCTCCGTAATGTCCGCCGTCCGGCAGACCGGTCAGCTCCACATCGACTGTGCACACACCGTCGGCATCCGCCGGCGTGCACACGAGCGTCAGCGTGGGGTCAACATCCGCGTCGCTCTTTTGCCGCAGCGCGATGCACAGCACCACGATCGCCGCGACAAGCAGGACGCTGAGCGCAATGGCAAGATTCTTTTTTGTCCGGAAAGACTTCATGTTTCGTCCTCCTGCGCTGCGGGCAGCGCCGTATCATACACAAAGCTGTCGGCCACCGCGCGCACATCCTGCGCGTCCACGCAGCCGTTGAGATCCGCATCCATCGCCAGCAGCACGTTCGCCGCCGGAGTCGTCTCCCCGGCGCAGGCCGTGCGGATGGCCAGCGCATCCTGCGCGTTGATGACACCGTCACCGTTGACATCGCCGACGGTGAGCACGGCAGGCTTCCCGCTTGCCGCGGTGTAGCTTGCCGGGTCGTTGAGCGCGTCATCCGTCACGTCCGGCGCGAAGAGCCACACCCACGTCGGCGTGCCGCTGCGCTCGGACAAAACGGGGCTGTAGAGCAGCTGCGTCCCGTCGGAAAACGTGACGGCGCTGTCCGCCGACGCATCCGGCGGGCACACCGCGACCGTGCGGTATCCTGCCGGGATGAGGCCGCTGCCGTCCGCCGTGCAGAGAACGCGCGCGATCGACGTGCCGGGTTCGTCGGGCGTCTTGACCGTGGGCGTGTCCGTCTCCTGATAGAGGCTGCTCTGCCCACGGCGCAGACGCGACACGGCCACAAGCGCATACACCGCCTGCTCGGTGGCAAGGCTGTTCACGCTGCCGGAGGCCGTGTGGCGAAAGGCGGCCGCATCCGCATCATAAAACGTCAGCAGCGCATCGACCGCCGAGCCGCCGTCCTTGACAAAGCGGCTGTCCGTGTCCGGATCGATGCCCAGCGCCGTGCACGCAACGATGACCTGCGCGGCGCTCTCGGCGTTCACAACGCCGGATGAAGCGAAGTCCCCGTCGCCGGTCTGCATCGCCGAGAGCACATCCAGACCGCGCGTCACGGCCGCCGCGACCGCCGCCTCGGAGCGGTAGGCCGCCAGCGCCTGCAGCGCCATGGCCGTCATGTCCGGGTCGGCAGCAGAGCCGCCGAACGCCCAGCCGCCGCCGGAGCACTCGGCGCTCAGGATCGCATCCACGCACTGACGGCGCACCGCGCTGCCGGGCAGGTAATTGCGGCTGTCGAGCGCGAGCAGGGCAAACACCGGGCCGTTGATGCCCTGATTGCGCACCCAGGCAAAGTCGGTATACGGCGCGGTGAGGTCGCACCCGCCGACCTGCGCCGCGTCGCGCCCGATGGCGGACAGGGCGAGGATGACGCGCGAATTGTCCGTGGACTTGTAGGCGTTGAGCGCGCCGTCGCGCCCGGATTCCGCCGTCAGCTCCGGCGCTTTGGCCGCGAGGTCTGCGTAATAGCGCGCAAAATAGTCGCTGTCCGCGGTGTAATAGCCGCCGCGCGCGAGACCGAGCACCGTCCACTCATCGCCATAGCCCGGAGACGGGACGGCGGAAGCCTGCCGCGCCAGCGCAGCCGAGAGCACCGGCTGCACATCCGCAGCCTGCGCCGGGGGGACCGGCAGCACCGTGCAGATGAGCACCAGCGCCAGGAGCAGCGCCAAAGATCGTTTGTCTGCTTTCATCGTTTGCCTCCTAAGGGGATATTGAAAACGCGCAGCGCAGCGCACTGCGCGCGCCTGCTTTGAAATCACGCATCATTATAACAGCCGCCCACTGCAAAATCAACGCTCTGCAACATTTCCCGCACCGGGAAACCGTGCTTTTTTCCGGATACTTTGCTGCGGCGGCTTTTGCGCATTTTCCCGCGCGCGCCGTGATACGATAGCACCATGGACGTCATCTATCTCGATCGCCTGTTCGGGCTCAATCTGCTGCTCGACTACTGCCTTATGCTCGCGTCCGCACGCGTGTGCGGCGTGGTGCTGCACCGCGCTCGGTATCTGCTCGCAGCGCTCACGGGCGCGCTGTACGCAGCGCTCATGGTGCTGCCCGGGTGCGGCTGGCTCGGCAGCGGCGCGATGAAGCTCGCGCTCGGCGCGGCCATGGCACTCATCGCCTTCGGCGGCGAGGCGCACTGGGCGCGGTGCGCAGTGGTGTTTTTCGCGGTTTCCGCCGCGTTCGGCGGCGCGGTATACGCAGCGAGCATGCTCGCGGGCGTGTCGCCGGGCAGCGGTGCGCTCGTGACGGTGTCCGGCCGGGTGCTGGTGCTGTCGTTTGCCGTGTGCTATGCGGCCGTGTCGACGGTGTTCCGGCGGCGGGCAAAGACCGCCGCGCGCGAAGTGCGCACCGTGACGGTCACACTCGCCGGACGCAGCACGACCGTCCGCGCTCTGCGCGACAGCGGAAACGACCTGCATGACCCGGTGTCCGGTCTGCCGGCGGCCGTGGTCGAGCGCGCGGCGGTGCTGCCGCTGTTTCCGGCGCTGCACGCGCTGCCGGACGACGCGGTGCAGACGTTATCGGTGCTCGGCGCGCTGCCGGAATGCACCGGACGGGTCGTGCTGCTGCCGTACCGCGCGGTGGGCGTGACGGGTGCGCTGCTGCCGGCGTTCCGACCGGACAGCGTGATGATCGACGGCGCGCCGGAGCCGATGCTGCTGGCCCTGAGCGCACAGGCACTCACATCCGACGGGGCATTTTCCATGGTGCTGCCGCCAAAAAGCTGAGGAGGGGTTTTCGTGCCAAGACTACTGGAAAGACTGCACACGCTCTGGACGGCGCTGCGGCTGCGGCTGCGCGGCGGTGCGCCGGGGGTGTTTTACATCGGCGGGAGCGATACCATGCCCGCCCCACTCGACCGCGAGGCCGAGCAGCAGGCCATCCGCGCACTCACCGCCGGGAGCGAGGACGCCGCTTCCCTGCTCATCGAGCACAACCTGCGGCTGGTGGTGTACATCGCGCGCCGGTTTGAAAACACCGGCATCCACATCGAGGATCTGATCTCGATCGGCACGATCGGGCTCGTCAAGGCCATCCACACCTTCAAGCCGGACAAGAACATCAAGCTTGCGACCTACGCCTCGCGCTGCATCGAAAACGAGATCCTCATGTATCTGCGCAAATGCAGCGCGCAGAAAACGGAGGTGAGCATTGACGAGCCGCTCAACACCGACTGGGACGGCAACGAGCTGCTGCTCTCGGACATCCTCGGCACGGACGCCGACGCCGTGAGCCGCCCGCTCGAGGACGACGCCGAGCGCACCATGCTCCTGCACGCCATCGAGACGCTGTGCGAGCGCGACCGGCGCATCATCCTGCTGCGCTTCGGCATCGGCGGCACGCACGAGGCGACGCAAAAGGAGGTCGCGGATCTGCTCGGCATCTCGCAGAGCTACATCAGCCGGCTCGAAAAGCGCATCATCGTGCACCTGCGGCAGGAAATGCTCAAGCAGATGCAGTGCTGAAAACGTCCAAAGCGGCGGCTCTGACCGGAGCCGCCGCTTCATTTCTCATTTTTTCACGCGGCACTGAATCCGCTGCACACCGCAAAAGAGCAGAAACACCACGAGATCGACCACCACGACGCTCGCGCCTGACGGCGTCTCGAACACGTAGGACAGCACCATGCCCAGCAGGAAGTTCACCACCGACACCACGGCCGCGCAGATCGTGACCGAGCGGAACGTGCCGAACACGCGCATTGCCGTCAGCGCCGGGAAGATGATGAGACTCGAGATGAGCAGCGCGCCCATCATGCGCATACCGAGCACGATCGTGACCGCCGTGAGCACCGCGAGGAGCATATTGTACGCCTGCGTGTGCACGCCCGTCGCGCGTGAGAACGTCTCGTCAAAGGTGACGGCGAAAATGCGCGGATAGCACAGCACGAACAGCGCCAGCACCGCCGCCGACAGGATCAGGCTCAGGCGCAGATCGGCCGACGACAGCGACAGGATGCTGCCGAACATGTAGTTATTCACATCGGTATTCATGCCGCTCGTGACGGATACGGTCATCACGCCGATGGCCAGTGCGCTGCTCGAGAGCAGCGCGATCGCGGCGTCACCCTTGAGCTTGCCGCTCTGCGACAGGCGCAGCAGCAAAAACGCCGCCACGACCACGACCGGCACCGCCACCGCCAGCGGCGCGAGATTGAACGCCGCTGCGATCGCAAGTGCACCGAAGCCGACGTGACTCAGCCCGTCGCCGATCATGGAGTAGCGCTTGAGCACGAGCGACACGCCCAGAAGCGACGCGCACAGCGACACCAGCACGCCCACCACGAGCGCGCGCACGAGAAACGGATACGACAGCATCTCCAGAATGATCTTCATACCTTCCGCCCTCCCAGGAAACGGCGCGCGGCATCGCTCTGCTTATAGTCCGCCGCCGTGCCGTAAAACAGCTGCTGATGGCCGAGGTGCAGCACGTGCGTGGCATAGCGCAGCGCGGCGTCAATGTCGTGCGTGACCATGATGACGGTGATGTCGTTGCAGAGGTTGACGAGCTTGATGAGGTTATACAGTTCCCCCGTCGCCACGGGGTCAAGCCCCGTGACCGGCTCGTCGAGCAGGAGGAGCTTGCGCGTGGCGCACAGGGCACGCGCGAGCAGCACGCGCTGCTGCTGGCCGCCGGAGAGCGCCTGATAGCTGCAGCCGGCCAGATCCTCGATGCCCATGCGCTCCATATTTTCCTGCGCACGGGCGCGGTCGGCGCGGGAATAAAACGCGCGGCCGCGCATCTGGTTGATGCAGCCCGAGCGTACGACCTCCGCCACGCTTGCCGGAAAGTCGCGCTGGAGCTGTGTCTGCTGCGGCAGGTAGCCGATCTCGTTGCGCACGAGTCCGTCGCCGAGCGTGATGCTGCCCTGCTCCGGCGCCTTGAGACCGAGCAGTCCCTTGATGAGCGTGGACTTGCCCGAGCCGTTTTCGCCGACCACACACAGCAGATCGCCGCGCGAGACCGTGAAGTTCACGTCGCGCAGCACCGTCTGCCCGTCATAGCCGAGACAGACGTGTTCACAAGTAATGAGTGCCATTCAGTTCAATGCCTCCCGCAGCGCCTGTACGTTGCGCTCCATGAGCTGCAAATACGTTGCGCCGTTTGCAAATGCCTGCGCTGTCACGTTGTGACAGGTCGCAAATTCCAGTTTTTTCGCGCCCGTGGCCTCACAGATCGTGTCGGCGAGCTTTCCGTTCGAGAGCTCGATCGTGAACACGACCGGGATGCCGTCGGCGCGCACCTTGTCGATCAGAAATGCCACCGTGGCAGCCGACGGCTCAGCCGCGTCCGCGCAGCCGGGATAGGCCGCATAGTAGTCCAGTCCGTAGGCGTCGGCAAAATACCGCAGTGGGAAACGGTCTGCAAAAACCACCGTTTTTCGCGCAGCATTCTCCACTACATCCTGAAATTCCGCGTCAAGGCGGTCAAGCTGCTCCACATAGTCCCCACAGCGCTGCGCATACTGCGCCGCGTGTGCGCTGTCCGCCGCCGAGAACGTGTCGCACAGCTTCCGACAGATGCGTGCGGCGTTGCGCGGAGACGTCCAGACGTGCTCATCGAGCTCTTCCTCGTCCTCGTCCTCCTCATCATGGTCGTGGCCGTGCCGTTCGGCCTGCATTCCCTCGACGGTTTCCTCGTGCAGCAGCTCAACGCAGTCCATGAGCGTCACGACACGCAGATCGGGGTTATCCACTCCCTCGAGCACCGTCTGCACCCACGCATCCGACTCGCCGCCGACGTAGATGAACACATCGGCATTGCGGATGGCGATGATGTCCTTCGGCGTCGGCTCATAGGCGTGCACCTCACAGCCGGGGCGCAGCAGCATCGTGACCGACACATCGTCCCCGCCGACCTGCCGCGCAAAGTCATAGGGCGCAAAGATCGTCGTGACGACGTGGAGCTTGCCGTCGTCAGCGTCCGGGTTTTTCTGCACCGCACAGCCGGACAGCGCCGACAGCGCCAGCGCAGCCGAGAGCAGCGCACATAAGATCTTACGCATGGCTGCCCCGCTTTCCGCCGCAGGCGGCGCACGTGCCGTAGATCGTCGTGCTGCGCCCGTCGACCGTGAAGCCCGCCGCGCGCAGCAGGTCTGCCTGCAGCGCGTCGGAGACGCCGGTGTCAAGATGGATCAGCCGCCCGCAGCCGACGCATTTTAAGTGCAGGTGCGCATCGCAGTGACCGGGATCCATGGCCTGATAGGCCGCGCTCCCGCCGCTCTCGGGCGCGAAGCGGCGCACCGTGCCCTCCTCGACCAGGCGGTCAAGCGCGCGGTAGACCGTGCTGCGTCCGGGTGCAGCGTCGCCCATGGCCGCGAGCAGCTGCTCGACCGTGAACTGCTCGTCCGCGTGCGCAGACAAAAACGCCAGCAGCGCACAGCGCTGCTGCGTGTGATAACTGTTTCGCATGATTCGCCTCCAAATCGGGAATCAGTCCCGAATTCAAACCGTAGCATACACGCACTTTGCCCGTCTGTCAAGGGAAAACTGCAAAAATCCCGCCGGACGCAATGTCCGGCGGGATTTCCAACTTCCGATTCAGGCAAGGGCGGCTTCCGGCTCGCCCGCGTCACCGAGCGCATCACTGATGAACTGCGGCACCTGCTCGCGCGGCATCTCCAGCGCGACGGCCAGCTCCCCGTGGAGCATCTCCTCGGCGCGCTTCATATAGCGCTCATCGACGAGACCGAGCTTCTTGCCGCGCTCGATCATCTGGCGGCGCTTTGCGCGCACGTCCTTGATCAGCTGCAGAAGGTCGGCGCAGGTGTAGTTCTGGATGCAGTGCTGATAGTGCTCATTGAGGAAACGGAGATTGGAGTTTTCATAGACCTCCGCGGTCATCTCCGGGATGCGGTCAATGAGCGCCAGCGCCTCCTCGCGCGAGATCACCGGGCGCATGAACACCTTGCTGTCCACAGGCGTGAACACCTTCCCCTCGCGGTAAATGGGCGCAAGCGTATAGTAATCGCGGTGCTTGTCCACACCGGAGATCTTCGGCGTGCCGATCTCCTCCACGCGGCAGACGCCCTCGTTTCCATACACGATCAATTGACCAATCTCGTACATTTGACTATCCTTTCCTCCGCCAAGCCTCAAAAACAAACAAATCGGGCGGCCATGCGGCCGCACTGCGGCCGCAAACCTGCCCCCTTGAAGTAGTGTAACACAAATTTTGAGAAAATGTAAGCTTTTTTTCATTTAGGTCTTGATTTTTTTGTGAAACCGGATAGAATAAACAATTTACAGAGCAAAACGACGCAATGGGCGCGCACATTTGCCGCCAAAGGGAGGAAGAACGGAATGCAGATCGAATGGCGCCGTATCTGGAAGGTACTGCTGGGCTGCGTGTGCACCGCCGCCGGTATCGCCCTGCTCACCTGCGGGCAGCTCGGCTGGGGTCTTACCGCGCTGGAGGCGGCCGTGCTGCTGCTCGCATTGCAGTACGCACCGCGCGGCACACGGCTTTGGAAAACGTGGTGGTTCGTGGAGCTGGTGCTCGCGCTCGCCGTCACGGCGGGATGGGCAGGCGTCGCCACCATCCGCGAGGTGCGTTCGCCGGCGCAGGCCGTCGTCATCACGACCGAGCGCAACGTGCCGCCCGAGACCGCAGCCCCGGTGCCGACCGCCGCACCCAAACAGCCGCAGACGACCGCCGCAGTGGATGCCGCCTACATCGGCAACCGCAACTCCATGAAGTATCACCGCGCCGGCTGCAGATACGCAGCGCAGGTCAAAGCGGAAAACCGCATCACCTTTGACAGCGCCGAGCAGGCGCTGACCGCGGGCTACACACCCTGCGGCGCGTGCAAGCCGTAAACAGCAGAAAACCGCGCTCCCGTGTTTCGGGAGCGCGGTTTTTCAGACTGTCAAAAAGTATTACTTTTTGACAAAGGGGCTTGCGGCCTGACTGCAGCGCACGCGCCGTCCGCCGGACGCGGACGGCGCGCACGTTTGCAGGCCGAGAAGTATTTTCTTCGACGCACATGTCGCCGAAGAAAATGCTTGGACTTTCTTTCGCCGCTGCGGCGGCGAAACTCTACGAGGTCCTTTGACACGCTGGGAAAACCTCCTGCGATGCAGGAGGTTTTCCCATTTGTTCTGTGTTTGCGCCGCCGGGCGTCAGCGCCGCACGCGCAGCCGGACACAGCAGCAGCATGATGAGCATGATCAGGATCACAAAGCGGAGCTGTTTCACGCCGTCTCCCCCCTCGCTTTCGTTTGACAGCAGTATACACGCGCGCCGCGAAAAAAGCCGTCGTATCCTGCCGCTGACCGGAAAATGCGCGCAAAAGATCCCCCGGTGTGAGTCACCTCGCATCGGGGGATTTCTGCATATTAGTCGTTTCAGTCCACAGGCTGTGCCTGCACTGGTCTGGACTGTGTCAGCACATAGAACGACGCCACGAACTCCGTATCCTCCAGCTGCGCCTGCACCTGATCGTGCATGGCCGCGCCATCGCGCAGCCCGGACAGCGGCACGCCGAGCACCGCCTCCATCTGCGCGCGGGTGAAGGTGTAGCTGCCGTCGGAAAACGCATAGCGCACCGCGCTGAGATTATCGATGAGCGCGAACGCCGCCGCGGAATCATACACGAGGTCGCGCCGCACCTTGGCCGCATCGAGCTCAGCGAGCGCCGCCTGATAGCGCACGCACAGCGACGCGTCGTCCTCGATCTCAAAGCGGGCGGGCACATCGCCGAGCGGCAGGTGGTAAAACAGGTTCACAGTATTGCTGCTATTGCCGACATAGGGACTGGCATACACGCGCACCGCCGCAAAATCATGCGTGCGCGCGTCCGACTGCGCCGCGCGCTGCTGCGCCTGCTGCCGCTCCTGCGCGGGCAAAAGCCAAAACAGCGCCGCTGCCGCCAGCGCAAGTCCGAGTGCCAGCAGCGACACGATCCAGATGTTTTTACGCTTCATCCGTCTCTCCCCTTTCACACTGCGCGATCAGAAGCGGAAATCTCCCGACCGCGATCGGAAACACGACCGTGCTCAGCGCGAGATAATACGGCGCCGCCATGACGCCGAGCGCATACGGCCCGTCGATGCGCACCGGGCGCGAAAACCAGACATTGCTCGAAAACAGCACCGCGCTCACGGCGGCAACGCACACTGCAAAGCACACGCCCCAGACAAGCCACACGGTGCGGCTCTGCCGGCGCAGCTGCACCGCGTCCACGGTCATCGTCACACACGATTCGCCCCGGAGGCTGCATAAATACCAAACGCCAAACACCACAGCCAGCACGAACGCCGCAAGACAGGAGATCTGCCCCCGCACAAGCAGCAGCGGGATCGTGAGCACCCAGAGGATCACGCTCGCCAGCAGCAGCGACTGCAGCCGCGCCGTGCGCCACTGCTGCGCGTTCACGCGCACGACCGTACCGAGCACCCCGTCGAGCGACGGCAGCTGCGCCTTAGCCGCGCGCACGGCCTCCGCCTCCGGCACGCCCTGCGCGATGAGATCATCCCGCCGCGCGGCCAGATTGCCGTAGATCTCCTCTTTCATCTCCCGGTTTTCCGCGGTATCCCCGCGGCGCGCAAAGAGCGCGTCTACATAAACTCTGAGTTCATCCATGTTCCTCGCCTCCGATCAGCACACAGTCAATGATGTCCCGCGCCGCGCGCCACTGCTCCACCGCGTCGTGCAGCAGCGCCGCGCCCGCCGGCGTAATGCGGTAATACTTCCGGCGCGCCCCCTGCGAGGCGTCGCCCCAATAGCTCTGCACACAGCCGTCGCGCTCGAGCCGCTTGAGACTCGTATAGAGCGACGGCTCTTTGAGCTCATAGCGCCCGCCGGTACGCTGCGTGATGGTCTTGATGATCTCGTACCCATAGCTGTCGTGCGCGCTGAGCACCCGCAGGAGCATCGCGTCGATGCTGCCGCGGATCAGATCGCTGCGAATGGTCGTCTCCGCCAAGGCCCTCGCCTCCTTTAAGTGCATTAAAACACAAATTACTATGCGTGTCAAGGTACTGTTTCAGAAACAAGGGCTATCCGTTTGGATAGCCCTGTGATTGGTTACGTCTCGTCGTCCTGATTTGTGCTGAACTCCGCCAGCGTCAGGCCGGGGTTTTCTGCGCCGCCTGTATGTCCGCTTCCGTCACATTCAGCGCGCCGCAATAGCAGCAAAGACCATAAACGCTGTAGACTTCGCCGTTCTGTTCCACCTTGATGCGCGGGCGGATCAGCCGCACCGGCGCGTCACCTGAGAGCGCCAGCTCCCCTTCCGCAACGCCGTCGTGTACCGTGATGCCGTCCGCCACATCGGCGATTTGATCCGGTCCATATTGGATAGACCGGATGGATGCGGCCCGATCCAGCAGCTCATAATGGTACGGGAACATATTTCCAACCCGATTCGATACTGGGGACGACCAGACATTCAGCAGTTCTGCGTGATCCGGTGCGTCCTGCACGTCGAATGTCCACGTTCCAATTGGGTACGTCTGCTCGCTCCCATCCTGAAATTGCACACACAGCGCCGTTGCATCCGTCACGCCTGCCGTTTCAAACGCCAGCGTTGCACTCACCGCACACGCGCTGTAAGCTCCAATGGACTTGTGCGGCTCTATGGAAAACTTCTGGATCCGCACCGCATCATTTCCCTCAAAGGACATGGACGCTGCATTCTGAAACACCGCGGCGCATGCTTCCTTCGTGCTGAATCCGGTGATCGCCACGGTCAGCGTAGAAGATACCGGCGCCGCAAAGTAGCCTTCGTATTGGAAAAAGAACGTATCCGCCTCCGGCTGCGCCTTGCAGCCACACAAGCCCAACGACAGCAGGAGCACCAGCGTAATGCAGAAACTTCTAAATAGACTTGGCCGTCTGTGCTCCATGATGGACACCCCCTTACTGATAATATACGATAAGATAGGAATCAATAGTTGGGCACGTTACGGTATCGATGGTAGACATCGTACAGACCCCAGCTGCGTTATATACTTTGTACCGATACGAAAGGCTGTTCATATCGCTCGCAAAGCCCAGTTTGCTAAATCGGGATGCATCTGCTTTCAAATCACAATCACACCAAACTGCACTCGGCACATTGGAATCGTCTCCTAACTGTATGGAATCAATTCCAGTTTTAGACGCGAGTCAAAACTTCAAAATTTGCATCAGCTTCCCATCTTTAGATATAAATTCCTTTTTTATGTTAAATTTACTATATCATTCTTTCTGCGTCAACCTTTTATTGTTTATTTTTATAAATATTATTTTTATTGCAAATTGTTGTATCTTATTTTGGTATATTCGCCCAATCGTTCAATTCGCTGACTCCACAAAAGATTTCATTTCCTGTCCATACGCAAAACGCACGAAGCGCCCTTCTCTCGAAAGGCCTTCGTGCGTTTTGCATACATGTTTGCAATCTTTTTTACCAGTTCCGGCTGAACTCCGCCAGCGTCAGGTCGGGGTTTTTCTGCTCCGCCCAGCGGATGCTCCACTCATTGTTGAAGATGAGCAGATTATGCCCGCGGAAGTCCTGCACCCACTTCGTGTCCGAGGCGAGGTTGAGTGCCGTAGGATCGGTGCCCTCGCTCGTGATCCAGCGGATGTAGGAATACGACAGGTCGCGGCGGCGGATGTCGATGTTGTACTCGTTCTTGAGCCGGTACTCCAGCACCTCGAACTGCAGCACGCCGACCGCGCCGACGATGACCTCCTCCATGCCGCTGTTCGGCTCATGGAAGATCTGGATGGCGCCCTCCTGTGCGATCTGGGTGACGCCCTTGACAAACTGCTTGCGCTTCATGGTGTCCACCTGCGAGATGATGGAGAAATGCTCCGGTGCAAACGTGGGGATGCCCTCGAAGCGCACGTGCATCTTCGGCTCGCAGATCGTGTCGCCGATGGAGAAAATGCCGGGGTCGAACACGCCAATGATGTCGCCGGCGTAGGCCTCGTTGATGATCGCGCGCTCCTGCGCCATGAGCTGCTGCGGCTGCGCAAGCTTGAGCGTCTTGCCGCCCTGCACGTGCAGATACTCATGGTCGCGCACGAACTTGCCGGAACAGATGCGCATGAACGCGATGCGGTCACGGTGGGCCTTGTTCATGTTCGCCTGGATCTTGAACACGAACGCAGAAAAGCCCGGCTGGAACGGGTCGACCGTGCCGTCGGCCGTTGTGCGCGGCAGCGGCGGCATCGTCATGTGCAGGAAGTTTTCCAGAAACGGCTCAACGCCGAAGTTCGTCAGCGCGGAGCCGAAGAACACCGGGCTGAGGCGGCCGGCGCGCACCTCGTCGAGGTCGAAGGAATAGCCCGCACCATCGAGCAGCTCAATGTCCTCGGTGAGCTTTTCGCGCTGGCGCGGCCCGATCAGCTCGTCGAGCCGCTCGACGTCCGTGAGCTCGCACTCGATGGGACGGATCTTGTTCTGCCCGCGGTGAAACTCCTGAAACGCGAGGATCTCGCGGCGATCGCGGTCAAACACGCCCTTGAAGTCGTGTCCGCAGCCGATCGGCCAGTTGACGGGGTAGGTGCCGATGCCGAACTCGTTTTCGAGCTGCTCCATAAGCTCAAACGGGTCGCGCGCCTCACGGTCGAGCTTGTTGATGAACGTGAAGATCGGGATGTGGCGCATGGCGCAGATCTTAAAGAGCTTGCGCGTCTGCGGCTCGATGCCCTTGGCCGCGTCGATGACCATGACGGCGCTGTCGGCCGCCATGAGCGTGCGGTAGGTGTCCTCCGAGAAGTCCTGATGGCCCGGCGTGTCGAGGATGTTGATGCAATAGCCCTCATACTCAAACTGCATGACCGACGATGTGATGGAGATACCGCGCTGCTTTTCGAGCTCCATCCAGTCCGAGACCGCGTGGCGCGCGGTCGCCTTGCCCTTGACCGAGCCGGCGAGCTGGATGGCCCCGCCGTACAGCAGCAGTTTTTCCGTGAGCGTCGTCTTGCCGGCGTCCGGGTGCGAGATGATCGCAAACGTCCGGCGGCGCTCGATTTCCTGTTTCAGATCCATAGTCCGCTCCTCTGTTGTTGTATGATCCAATATCAAAAATTATCAAACTTAGATAGTATACCCGATTATTCCCGCGAGCGCAACAACAACCTGCCGCTCAGGCCGTCTGCTCCCGCAGATAGAGCGTGAGCGTGGCCAGAAAGATGTCCTTGGCATCATACCGCGGCGTGAGCGGGGCAAGCTGCGTGATAAAATGCTCGCTGCCGAGCGAGGCGCACAGCGCGTGCGCGTGCTCCAGCTCCGGCGTGTCCTCATCCTCCGCAAGGCGCATGGCCAACTCTGGCAGCAGGAGCTTGAGATCGTAGATCTCCCCGCGCGGATAGGCATATGCCTCCAGTACACACTCCACGCCCGCGAGCGCGCAGTCCGTCAGGTCGCCGGGGCGGTCGCTGAGGACGCGGTCGGTCAGCGGCGTGTCGCTGCGGAAAAAGTCGAGCATGGAGTCCGGCGGCGTCAGCTCCCGGCGCAGCAGCCAGAGCAGATAGTCGCGCGCGACGCCGTCGAGCAGCGTCTGTCCGTCGGGCGCAAACGTATAGGTGCGGCCGATATGATCGCCGAGCACGCGCAGCGTGTCCGTGTAGCCGAGGGCGATGCTGTGGCGCATCGCGTCGGGGTCAAACTCCAGCAGCTTTCCCAGCGGCTCTGCCGGGGCGATATAGGTCACGAGCGGGTGGTTTGCGTATTTTTTCTCCGGCGTCTCCGGCTTGAGGCCGATGGCGATGACGCGATCCGCGCCGAGTCGAAACGCCGTGCTGATCGGCAGGTTATCCGAATACGCGCCGTCGAGATAGTTCTGTCCGTCGATCTCGCACATCGGGAACATCGGAAAACACGCCGACGACGCAAGGATCCACTGCGGCAGGTAGCCGGGCGCGATGTCGCACTTGCGCACCTCGACCGGCTGGAACGACGGAAAGCGTGCCGTCATGAGCCCGAAATCCACGGGCGAGGCGAAAAAGCGCTCCTCATCAAGGTATTTGTGCACGAGCGCACGGTACGGCGAAATGTCCGCCGTGCGGCGGTTGAGATCCGCCCAGTCCTTGACGCGCGCGATGAGCTGCTCCGGGTGTTCGGCCAGCGCCGCAAGCTCATGCTTTTCGTGCGGCGTGGCATCGTCGCGCTCGAGCATGATCTGCTCCTCCGTGATGTGCGTCCAGAGCTCCCATGCGCGGTCAAAATCGTCCTGCACCATCAGCGCCGCCGTGACCGAGCCGATGGACGTGCCCGTGACGATGTCAAACGGGATGCCGAGCTCCCGCATTGCCTTCCACGCGCCGACCTGATATGCGCCCTTCGTGCCGCCGCCGGCAAGCGCGATCGCCTGTTTCATGCACATCCCTCCCTGGTTTTTCTGGCCATATAGTTTACACGCATCTGCATCAAAAATCAATTCTTGCGCACAAAAACGCCGGAGCGGCAATGCTCCGGCGCTGCGTTCACGCCCGCAGCAGGGCGCGGCGGGCTTTCCAGTCCGGCAGATAGCGCGCGATGAGCGCGTAAAACTCCGCGCCGTGGTTCATATAGCGCAGGTGCGCCAGCTCATGCACGACGACGTAGTCTATCGCCTCCGGCGGGTACTGCATCAGCCGCCACGAAAAGCAGATGTGCCCCTGCGAGCTGCAGCTTCCGAAGCGCGTGCGCGCGCCCGTGATGCGCACCTGCGTCGGGCAAAGTCCCATCCGCTCGGAATAATACGCCACACGCTGCGGCAGACAGGCTTTCGCCCGCCGGATATATTCCTCCCGCTCGGCATCCGTCGGCTCGGGATGCGCGGCGGCATGGGTCTCCTGCTTAGCCAGAGCGCGCGCGATCCAGTCGGCGTGCGCGGCAACAAAGCGGTCGATCACCGCCTGAGACGCCCGGTACGGCGCGCGCACGATCACGCGCCCGCCGCGCACCTCAAGCGCCAGCGTGCGCCGGCCGGAGCGAATGAGTTCATACGACTGCATGGCCTGCCCCCTCCTTTTCCGCAACAGCATACACCATCCGCGGCGCGGTGGCAAGCTTGGCAGCCGCCGCACGATGTGCTATGATGGGGGCATCCATTCTTTGAGGTGATCGTATGTTCCGGATCGGCTGTCACATTTCCTCTGCCGGCGGGTATCTCGCCATGGCAAAGCGCGCCGAGGCGCTGGGCGCAAACACGTTTGCGTTCTTCACGCGCAATCCCCGCGGCGGCAGCGCCAAGCCCATTGAAGAGGCGGACATCGCGGCCTTTCACGCCGAATGTGCCCGCGCGAGTATCAACCGGCTGGTCGCGCACGCGCCCTACACGCTCAACCCCTGCGCGGCCAAGCCGCAGGTGGCGGAATTTGCGCGCATGGCCTTTTCCGACGACCTGCAGCGCATGGAGCACACGCCCGGTCAGTTTTACAATTTTCACCCCGGCAGCCACGTCGGTCAGGGCATCGACGCGGGCATTGAGAAGATCGCCGCGCTGCTAAACGTTGTCCTCTTCCCCGGCATGACCACGACCGTGCTGCTCGAGACCATGGCCGGAAAAGGCAGCGAGGTTGGCGGCCGCTTTGAGCAGCTGCGCGCCATCATCGACCGCGTGCAGCTGCAGGAGCATGTCGGCGTCTGCCTCGACACGTGCCACGTCTGGGACGCGGGGTATGACATTGCCGGCGACCTTGACGGCGTGCTCGCGGAATTTGACCGCGTGATCGGGCTCGGGCGTCTGCACGCCGTGCACCTCAACAACAGCCTCAATCCCTGCGGCAGCCATAAGGACCGGCACGCGAAGCTGCGCGACGGCTGCATCCCGCCGGAGGCGCTCGTGCGCGTCACGCAGCACCCGGCGCTGGCAGAGCTGCCGTTCATCCTTGAGACGCCGAACGATGACGCCGGCTACGCGCAGGAGATCGCATGGCTGCACGCGGCGCAAAAATGAGCGGTGCAAAGTGCTCACTGTCCTGATTATCGGACTCCATAGGTGATATGGTAGGTACAAAGGGAGAAACCAAACCACGATCACAACACGGGGAGGATACGATCATGACTTTGCGAACGTACATTGACCGCGCCATTCACGATGGGGCCGACTTTGACGCCGTCATCAGCGGCTGCGATGTGCAGCAGACCTTCTGCTGGCAGCCGGATATGTGCATCACCGACGCCTGCGAGGCGGAATACCGGGCGCTGCTCGATGCCGAGGTGCGCGTGCTTGCCGCCGCACCGGGCGAGCGCTTTTCCATCATCGAGATCTGCACGGACAGGCTCTTTCTCGGCGACGCCTTTTCCCGGTGCACGGCGGGCTATTGCAGTCCGCGCGAGTACCGGCGGCTGTTTCGCGCCGGATGATCCGATTAAACGACCGCACGGCCCCGGAGCAAAAACGCTCCGGAGCCGCGCATTTGCGGCGGGATGGCACTTGACTTCCGGCGCGGACAAGACTACAATACAGACCGAATTTCTAAAAGGGGTGCAAACTATGCTGCATCACTCGATCATCAAACCAAATCATATGCAGATCCCGTGGCACGACCCCATCCGGGATCAGAAGGAGCTGCCCGTTTCACGCGCACCGCTGCCCATCCGCGCCGGTGTGGTCGGACGGGTCGGTCTGCTGCTGCTCTCGTGCGGCACGGGCGCGTGGCGCGTGCGCAGCTCGATGAACGAACTGTCCGAGGCGCTCGGTCTCGTGTGCGCGGCCGACATCGGGCTCACATCCATCGAATACACCTGCTCCGACGGGCAGGACAGCTTCTCCCAGACGCTGACGCTCACGGCGACCGGCGTCAACACCGCCAAGCTTGACCGGCTCGAGCGCTTTGTCAAGCGCTTTCCGATCGAGGGTGTGTACATGACCGCCGACGACCTGCACACCAAGCTCGACGAGATCGCGCAGACAGGCGGCAGCTACACGCCGCTGCAGCTCGGGCTCGCGTCCGCGCTCGCGTGCGGCGCGTTCACGTTCCTGCTCGGCGGCGGACCGATCGAGATGCTGCTGGCCTTTCTCGGCGCGGGCGTCGGACAATATGTGCGCGCACGGCTGACGCAGCGGCGGCTGACGCTGTTTGGCTGCATCGCGCTGTCCGTCGCGGCGGCGTGTCTGGTCTATGCGGCGCTGTTCCGGCTGGCGTCGCTGCTCTGGCCCATCGACGCGCAGCATCAGGCGGGCTATATCTGCGCGATGCTGTTTATCATACCGGGCTTCCCGTTCATCACGAGCGGCATCGACATGGCAAAGCAGGATATGCGCTCCGGGCTCGAGCGGCTGGCTTACGCGCTCATGATCGTCGTCGTGGCGACGCTGACCGCGTGGGGCATGGCGCTGCTGCTGCGGCTGCAGCCGATGGATTTCCTGCCGCTGGGGCTGCCTGTCTGGGCGCGCATCCTGCTGCGGCTCGCGGCAAGCTTCTGCGGCGTGTTCGGCTTCTCGCTCATGTTCAACAGCCCCGTGAAGCTCGCCTCCGCCGCCGCCGTGATCGGCGCGCTGTCGAACACGCTGCGGCTCGAGCTCGTCAGTCTGGCGGGCTTCCCGCCGGCGGCCGCCGCGTTTTTCGGTGCGCTGACGGCGGGGCTGCTCGCCTCCCTGTATAAGCGGCGCTCGGGTTATCCGCGCATCACGATCACCGTGCCGTCGATCGTCATCATGGTGCCGGGGTTGTATTTCTACCGCGCCGTGTACGATCTGGGCACGATGAACCTCGGCGACAGCGCGTCGTGGCTCGCAGCGTCGCTGCTGATCGTCATCGCCCTGCCGCTGGGGCTGATCTGCGCGCGCATCCTCACAGACAGCAGCTTCCGCCGCTGCACCTGAAAATAAGCAAAACCGAAAAAAGACCGCCAGCAGGCGGTCTTTTTTCTATACAATGGGTCACAGGCGTTTCGTATCGAGCGCACGGGCGGCGTTGAGCACGCACAGCACCATCACGCCGACATCGGCAAAGATAGCGACCCACATATTCGCAATGCCGAGCGCACCGAGCACAAGGCACACGGCCTTGACCGCCAGCGCAAAGACGATGTTCTGCCAGACGAGACGCATGGTCTTGCGCGAGATGCGCATGGCCAGCGAGAGCTTGCGTGGATCGTCGTCCATGAGCACGATGTCCGCAGCCTCAATGGCGGCGTCCGAACCGATGCCGCCCATGGCAGCGCCGAGATCGGCACGCGCAAGCACCGGTGCATCGTTGATGCCGTCGCCGACGAAGGCGAGGTATTTCCCGGGTGCGCCCTCGCCGAGCAGCCGCTCGACCTGTGTGACCTTATCCTCCGGCAGCAGCTCGCTGTGCACCTCCGCGATGCCGAGCTCCTGCGCCACGGCATCGGCCGTGCGCTTGCGGTCTCCGGTAAGCATGACGACGCGCACGCCGTCTGCACGCAGGCGGGCGATCGCCTCGCGCGCACCGCTCTTCGGCTCGTCGGAGATGACGATATAGCCGAGATACGCGCCATCGGCCGCGACGTGGATGACCGTGCCGCTCTCATCGACCGCAGGCGCGGTCAGGCCGAGGGTGGCCATCAGCTTCGCGTTGCCGGCGGCGACGGCGCGGCCGCCGACCTGCGCGGTCACACCGTGACCGGCGAGCTCCCTGGCGTCCGTCGTGGCCAGCGCCTCCGGCAGCTGTCCGGCTGCGCGGCGCAGGCTCTGGCTGACGGGGTGGTCGGAGAACCGCTCCGCCGCCGCTGCAAGCTGCAGCAGCGCCTGCTCGGACAGCTCCGGCTGCGCGGGGCGCACCGCCGTGACGGCGAACGTGCCGCGCGTGAGCGTGCCGGTCTTGTCAAAGACGACACGGTCCGTTTTGGCCAGCATCTCGAGATAACTCGAGCCCTTGATGAGGATGCCGCGTGCAGACGCGCCGCCGATACCGCCGAAAAACGACAGCGGGATCGAGATCACGAGCGCACACGGGCAGCTGATGACGAGAAACGTCAGCGCACGGTAGACCCACTCGCCCCAGTCGGCCGGGATGCCCATGATGAGCCGCACGACCGGCGGCAGGATCGCCAGCGCCAGCGCCGCGCCGCACACGGACGGCGTATAGACGCGGGCAAACTTTGTGATGAAGCGCTCGGTGTGCGCCTTTTTGAGCGAGGAGTTTTCCACGAGCTCAAGGATGCGCGCGACCGTGGACTCGGCATACACCTTCTCCACGCGCAGACGCAGCACGCCCGACAGGTTCACGCTGCCGCTCACGACACCGCTCCCCTCCGCGACATCCACGGGGGCGCTCTCGCCGGTCAGCGCGCTCATATTCAGCGCGGACGTGCCGGTCAGCACCGTGCCGTCGAGCGGGACGCGCTCGCCGGGCTTGACAACGATCGTGTCGCCGACGGCGACCTCCTCGGGCTTGACACGCACGATGCCGTCAGCAGTCTCCACGTACGCGAAATCCGGGCGGATGTCCATCAGGTCGCCGATGTTTTTCCGGCTGCGGCCGACGGCATAGCTCTCAAACAGCTCGCCGATCTGGTAAAACAGCATGACGGACACGGCCTCCGGATAATCGCCGAGCACCATCGCGCCGACAGTGGCCACAGCCATGAGGAGGTTTTCATCAAACGGCTGGCGATTATAGATCCCCTTGCCGGCATCGACGAGCGTCTCGCCGCCGACGAGCAGATACGGGATGAGATACAGCACGAGCTTGAGCCAGCCCGTGACCGGCACAAAGTGCAGCCCAATGAGCAGCACGGCCGCTGCTGCTATGAGCAGCAGCGACCTTTTCTGTTCGCGCGACATGAGATTCAGTCCTCAAAGCGGAAGTCCGGCTCGACCTTGCGCGCGGTCTTGAGGATCTCCGCTTTGGCCTCGGCTTCGTCCACGCCGGGGGCATATTCCACCAGCATCTTCTGCGCCATGTAGCTCACGGTCACTTCCCGGATGCACTTGAGCTTTGCCACGTTGCGCTCAATGATCGCCGCACAGTTGGCGCAATCCACTTCAATCTTATAAGTCTTTTCCATGATGATGTACGCTCCTTCATCTGTCATTGAATGTTATTTGAAAAGATGGCCATGCCATCATTTTTCCAGAACATGCTCCATGCCGAGGGCCAGCACGGACCGGACGTGGTCGTCGTCCAGGGAATAGAACACGGTCTTCCCCTCCCGACGGAAGCGGACGAGGTTCGACGCCTTCAAAATACGCAGCTGGTGGCTGACCGCCGACTGCGTCAGATTCAGCAGGCGCGCAATGTCGCACACGCACAGCTCGCTCTCAAAGAGCACATAGAGGATCTTGATGCGCGTCGAATCACCGAAGACGCGAAACAGCTCCGACAGATCGTAGAGCGTCTCGTCATCCGGCAGGGCCGCGAGCACCTGCGCCACCGCGTCCTCATGCACGTTGAGGTATTCGCACGTCGGTGCGCTGTCTTGTTTCGGTTCTGCCATGGGATCTCCTCGCTTTCGTTTGAACATATGAATGATTGTTCATGTGTTTATATAACCACTTCTCACCTTGTTTGTCAATAGCATATTTGTATTTTTTCCAAAAGAATTCCCGGATGTGTGCACATCCGGGAATGGGGCTCAGTTTTCTTCGGTTTTCGGGCTGCGGAAGGCGAAAAAGCGCTGGCCGAGGTAGTTGAGGCCGGTGAAGAACACCATGCCGACAAGCAGGGCCACGTTGTCGCGCGTGCTCACCGAGGCGTTGGCAAGCAGGCGCAGACACAGCGGCTTGGCAGCGCCGTAAGCGATCAGGTAGCACACGGCGATGTTCGCCGCGAAGCGCACGACCTGTCCCACGCTGCGCTCGCGGCTGCGGAACGTGAAGTATTTGTTGAGGAAGAAGCTCAGAATACTTGTCAGCACGTAATTGGCCGCCGAGGCCACCCAGTACGAGCACCCGGCAATATTATACAGGCCGAACATGATCGCCATGCCGACGAGCGTGTTGATCACACCGACAAGCAGGAATTTCCACAGCTTTGCATCAAAGAGCGCGCGCAATCGCTTCAAAGCTCCGCCTCCCGATCATCGAGCTCCGTCTCGATCCGGTAGCGGGGACGCGCCTTTGTCTCGAGATAGATCTTGCCGATATACTCCCCCACCACGCCGATGGCCAGCAGCTGCAGCCCGCCGATGGCCCAGATGGACACGGCAAGGCTCGACCAGCCGGCGACGGTGTGGCCGGTAAAATAGCGCACGAGAAAATAGATGAGCATGGCGATGCTGACAAGGAACATCACAACGCCGATGCGCGTGATGAGCCGCAGCGGCGACACCGTCAGCGACGACACGCCCTCCCACGCGAACGAGAGCATCTTGCGCAGCGGGTACTTGCTCTCGCCGGCAAAGCGCTTGCCGCGCTCGTAGTACACGACCGTGCTCGGATAGCCGACAAGCGGCACGAGCCCGCGCAGGAACAGGTTCACTTCTTTGTACTCCGCGAGCGCGTCGAGCGCGCGGCGGCTCATGAGCCGGTAGTCTGCGTGGTTATACACCACGTCCGCGCCGAGTGCGCGCAGCAGACGGTAATACCCCTGCGCGCTGACGCGCTTGAACGCAGAGTCCTGCTTACGGCTGGCGCGCACGCCATAGACGATGTCATTCCCGTCCGAAAAGGCCGCGAGCATGGCGTCGATGGCATTGATATCGTCCTGCAGATCGGCGTCCATGGAGATGACGCAGTCGGCGCGATCGCGCAGCGTCATCAGTCCGCACAGCAGCGCGTTCTGGTGGCCGCGGTTGCGCGAGAGCCGGATGCCGGAAAAGACCGGGTCCTGCGCGTGCAGGTCGGAGATGATCTGCCACGTCTCGTCCTTCGAGCCGTCGTCGATCATGCAGATGCGGCTCAGCGGGCCGATCGTCCCGGCGGTGCGCAGGGCGGTGAATTTTTCGCGCAGGCGGCGCGCCGTCTCCGGCAGCACCGCCGCCTCATTATAGCAGGGGATCGCAAGATAGAGCGTCACGGGCATGGCCATGCCTCCCTTCGTCATAGCATTTCAGTCGATCGTGCCGCCGCCGAGCACCGTGTCCCCGTCGTAGAATACGACGGCCTGACCGCGCGTGATGGCGCGCTGCGGTGTCTCGAACGACACGTGCACCGTGTCCGCGCCCGTAACCGTGACGGTGCAGGGCTGCTCCGGCTGGCGGTAGCGGATGCGCGCCGTCACGCGCAGCGGCTGCTGCGGCACGTCGCCGGAGATCCAGCTGCAGCCGCTCGCATCGAGCTCGGTCGAAAACAGGTCGGCATTGCGTCCGAGCACGACCTCGTTGTTCGGCACGTCGATGCCGCAGACGTACAGCGGCGCTTCGGCCGCGATGCCGAGCCCGCGGCGCTGTCCGATCGTATAGTGGATGATGCCGCGGTGCGTGCCGAGCACGTTTCCGTGCGCGTCCACAAAGCGCCCGGGCTCGCTGCGCGCACCCGTCAGACGCTCGACCGCGGCGGCATAATCGCCGTCCGGCACGAAGCAGATGTCCTGACTGTCGTGCTTGTGCGCGTTGCAGAAGCCGTGCGCCTCGGCGATGGCGCGCGCCTCGCTCTTGCGCAGACCGCCAAGCGGGAAGCGCGTGTGCGCAAGCTGCTCCTGCGTGAGCCACGCGAGCACATAGCTCTGGTCCTTTTCGGGGTCTGCCGCCTTTTTGAGCGTCCAGCGCCCGTCGGGAAGCTGCTCGATGCGGGCATAATGTCCGGTCGCCAGTACGTCGCACCCGAGCGCGCGGGCGCGCGATTCCAGCAGGCCGAATTTCAGGTAGCGGTTGCAGTCCAGACAGGGGTTCGGCGTCGCCCCGCGCTGATAGGCGGCGGCAAAGCGCGCCATGACCTGCTCACGAAACGCGTCTTTATAGTTGAACACATAGTGCGGCATGCCCAGCGTGTAGGCCACGCGGCGGGCATCCTCCACATCGTCGAGCGCGCAGCAGGTGCTGCCCTGCGCCAGACCGGCGTCCTTATTTTCATACAGGCGCATGGTCGCGCCCATGCAGGCATACCCCGCCTGCTGCATCAGGTATGCCGCAACGCTCGAATCCACGCCGCCGCTCATGGCGATCATCGCCTGCGGTCGGCTCTCCAGCTCCGTCTGCATCCGTACACCTCGTTTCCTTTGGAATTCTATATAGTTTATACCGCAAGCCCCCGGCTTGTCAACGCAAAACACCCCGCCTGCGCACGGCAGGCGGGGTGCAGGAAGGCGCAGGCATCAGCACTGCGGGTCGTTCGGGATGTCGGTGAACGAGCCCTCGATCACGTGTGCCCCGCCCCGCGCGGCGATCAGCCGGTTATAAAAACCGGCGTTGGTGATGGCGCGGTACGGGTCGAGCCAGATCGACACGGGCGCGAACATCGCGCTCAGCATCGCCCAGCCGAGAAAGCTCAGATCGAGCACGAACAGCTCCCACTTATGCCCGCTCATGAGCGCGCTGCTCTCGCGCAGACACTGCCACGCGGATCTTTCCGGGTGATCGAGCAGCAGATACAGCGCCTGCCGGTAACGGTAGGCCGCCACAATGCCCGGCACGACCAGCAGCAGGCTCCACAGAAAGATCAGCAGTCCCTCCAGAATGCCGAGCCACAGCACGCGGAAAAAGAGGCCGAAGCCGTCAAAGAGGTTTCCGAACTCGGCCTTTTCGTCGCGGCTGACGTGCAGCGCGAAGATCACGAAGCCGACGCTGACCATGTAGCTCATGATCCGCAGCGCGACGACGAGCGCGATCGCAAAGCCGGACACACTGTAGTGCTCAAGGAAGCTGAGGTACGCCTGCTCAACCGCCTCCGTGCCGAAGCGCGCGGCGTTTGTCAGCGCCGTGGCCAGACGATCCATGCCCATCAGGTACGACGTAAGCGTCGAGATGAGCATACCGAGGGCAAAAACGATCAAACCCGCGAGGATCGGGCTCGGCTGACAGCTGACGGTGCGGCGGCGTGCATCCGCCTTGAGCATAACGCGATTTGAATCCATGAATATCACAACTCCGTTCCCGGCACGGCCGGGTCTCTTTTTCTTTTTAGTATAGCAGATGCCGCCGGATTTGAACACCCGGACCGGTAAAAATTCACGTTTTCGACACACGTTGAGATTTTTTCGGGAAGTTGCGGAAAATACGCTTGACAATCCCCGCGCGAAATGCTATATTAAACAAGCTTTGATTCACAAAGCCCATGCGCGAGTGGTGGAATTGGCAGACTCGCTAGATTCAGGTTCTAGTGTCCACTCCGGACGTGCGGGTTCAAGTCCCGCCTCGCGCACCAAAACCCCGAGAGCTTCGGCTCCCGGGGTTTTTTGCTGCCGTCCGCCTTCCACCGGCGCAAAAAAGCACCATGCGGATGCATGGGGCTTTATTCATCTGCCTTTTGCGATCGGCAGATCATCCCCTGATGGATTTGTAAAAGGCTTCCGCTCATAGTGTTTACAGTCAGTGATTTCATTTACAACATCATGCGGTATACCATTTGCATAAATCTCACACTTCAGTTCCGGAAACTTGCACTTCTTACACACGATGCACCTTGACATGCTCGCCATATATAGCCCTCAAGTCCTTTCTAATCATTGCCATTTACAAGAAGCATTATATCCTCCGGCCGTGCCGGTTTCAAGTATTTTCCGGAAGCAGGCAAACACGCCCTGCATCCCCCGCAGCATCTGCGCGGCGTTCCCAAAACAAACAGCGGCGCCGGTCTCCGAAAAGAGACCGGCGTCGGTTTTTTACGCGCCGAAGCACGTGAACATGATAACGAGATACGCGATATAGAGCGCGCCGATGAAAAAGCCGACCCAGCGCTTGAATTTACCCTGCACGAGCGCAGGGATGAGCGCACCCGCGCACACGACGAGGCACGCCGGAATATCCAGCAGCATGCCCTGCCGCTCGACCGGCAACGGCTTGCCGAGGATGAGCGCGCACAGCGGCATAATGAGCGTGAGGTCCATGATGTTCGCGCCGATGATGTTGCCCACCGACAGCGAGGACTGCTTCTTGCGGATGGCCGTGATGGTCGTGACAAGCTCCGGCAGCGACGTGCCGATGGCGATCATGGTCGCGCCGATGATGGCATCCGGCACACCAAGCATCTGCGCGAGTGCGGTTCCGTTGTCGATCAGCAGCTGCGCACCGAGCACAATGGCCGCAGCGCCGAGCACGAATTTGCCGATATTGAGCGCGACCGTCCGGCCGTCCGTCTTGGGGCGGGCATCCTGCTCCGGGGCCTCAAGCGACTGCTCACGCCGCGCAGAGACAAGGCTCTCGGCAATAAAGCACACAAAAATGACAAGGATCAAAACGCTCTCAAGAATGGACAGCTGCCCGTCGCGCGTGAAGCCGAACAGAACCGCGATCGCCGCGAGCAGCAGCACCGCCTTGACCGCATACTGCCGCCGCGGCATGGTGCACTCCATGCAGATCAGCGACAGGCACATGATCAGGCCGGTATTGGCCGTCACCGAGCCGACGGCGTTGCCGATGGCGATGTCCGCATTGCCCTCCAGCGCGGAAAAGATGGACACAAGCATCTCCGGCATCGTCGTGGCAAAGCTCACAACGGTCGCGCCGATGATGAATTTGGGAATACCGGAGGCCTCGGCGATCCATGTTGCGGCATCGACAAACAGGTCGCCGCCCTTGATGATGCAGATCAGCCCCACCGCAAACAGCAGCAGGACAAGAAAGAGGGTACTGCCGGTAAAATCGAGGTTCATAACGCATTCTCCTTTGTGACCGCGCGCAAAAAATGAGACTTCCCGCACGATCATAGCATATGATGTGCTAAAAGTCTCATTACCTATCATCATAGGCGCATGACCACCGGCGGCTGCCGGGAGATTGTTGACCATGCATTCGCAACTACTCCCTTTTAACGAGAAAGCATCTTAGCACACCGCGCAGGGCTTGTCAAGCAATGCCATATCAAAACCCGCCGTTTTTGCACACCGGGCAAAAACAGTTTTATACGGAAGGAGATCACGGCCGCCGGTATTGTCTTTGCCGGGCAAAAACCTCACAGCGTTTGCCGGCGTATCGAAAAGGAAGCAGCGGAAAAACGCTGCTTCCTTTTTACATTTTGTCCGGGTTTGTCAGGCCGCCGGAAATGACAATCCGGCAGATCTCCGACGTGCCCTCAGCGACGGTCAGCATATGCGCATCACGGAAAAGGCGGTCAACGCCAGACTGCGCGCTCAGACCGTGCGCACCATGTATCTGGCAGGCGGCCTTGCACGTCGCAAATGCGCTTTCCGTGGCAAACAGCTTGAGCGCAGCAACGTCCCGCGTGTGCGGCATTCCGTCGGCCATCATGGAGGCGACTGTGTAGAGCGAATTTCTTGCCATCAGCGTTTTCGTGTACATATCCGCGATCGGGAATGACACGCCCTGATAGGAGGACAGGCTGCGGCCGTACAGCCCGACACGTCCGGCAAAGCTCACGGAATCATCGAGCGCCGCCTGCGAAATGCCGACCGCCACAGCGGCCATATCGAGTCTGCCTTCGTTCAGAAGCGGCTTTATCAGCGGATAGCCCACGTTTTCCTCACCGACAAGGCAGTAGTCGGGTATCGAGCACTCGTCGAGAATAATATGTCCCATCGGCGAGTTGTTGAGCCCGATCATGCTGCGGTTTTCCACGACCGTCAGCCCTGGGGCGTCTTTGGGAATGAAAAACATGCTCATACTGCGGCTGCGCTCGGCAGACGGGCTTTTTGCCGTGACGACATAGCCATCGGCGACTCCGGCATTCGTGACCCAGCATTTTTTCCCAGTCAGTATCCAGCGGCTGCCGTCCTTTACGGCAATGGTGTCCACGCCCAGCGCATCGGATCCGCCGCGCTCCTCAGATATGGCAAAGGCAAAGAGCTGCTCGCCGCGGCGCGCCGGCTCGATGACCTTTTTTTTCAGCGTCTCCGTGCCGCAGCAGGCGATCAGCTCCGTGCACTGATAGTGCGGGCTTACGATCAGCCCCAGTGAGGCCAGTCCACGCGACAGCTCCTCAATGATAATCGTGCCCTCAAGACTGCCGTATTTTGCGCCGCTGCCGATGTATTCAAACTCCGCATCCAGATAGCCCATTTTGCCAATGCGTGCGTATAAATCGTGCGGAAAGCCGCCTCGGTTATCCAGCTCCGTGGCCACAGGGCACACCTCGTGGTCGACAAACTCCCTGAGCTCGGCTCTGAGCTTTTGCTGTTCCTTCGTCAATAAAAACATAGCTTTGTTCCCTTATCGTTCCGTAAAAATGAGCATGGCCTTTGCAAACGTTGCCGTTTCGGTATAGACCTCCGCTTCGACCGAAAAGCCCGCCTTGCCGTTTGATGTGAGCGCCGTGCAGAGCATAAGCCCGCCGACCTGCGTTATCTGCTCAGGATAGAAAAACGAGCTGCTGCTCAAAGTGCAGTCAAGGCAGCCCTGCTGCGCAAGATGCTTATCGGCGGCGACGAGCATCAACGCAGTCGGCAGAATGTCCATATTCGCAAGCTCCGCCTCCGGGACGCGCAGCTCATACACCCTGCGGTCCTCGTTGGAATACTCCGGAGCCGGCACCAGAAACGACGCATAGTCAGACATGCTCTCCGTGCCCAGATACATGAAATAGCGGATCAGATCCGAGGCATAGAACACGCCCTCCATCTTATCATCGCGCAGAACCGCCGCAAACGAACTGCCGGAGAGCATCATCTTCCTTGCCGCTTCGCGCACGGAGCTTTGTGCATCGACCGTCAGGAGCCTGGCGTCCTGCGACACAAGCGTCGAGAGTTTCTGCGTGTGCCCGGCTGCAAAGGTGCGCGGGATATCGATCCCGCCGCACAGGTGCAGCTCCTCATCGACGACGGGAAAGGATCTCATGCCGGGAAATTGCTCGTCATAGTACCGCTGCCAGTCGGCGACATAATCGTTGCGGTAGAGGTAGTTCGGCGCCTGCATCCACTCGGACACAGGGGCGTCCTCGTCCGCGAGCCTTGCCGAGGAAAACTGGCTGTCAAACAGCTTCATGATCGCATAGGTGTTCTGCAGCGCCGTGAGGATGCAGACGCCGTTTTTTTCAGCCTTGACGATGTGATAATCGCTCGGGCGGCCGCCGCCGGTGATCAGCATATGCGCACGGGACTGTATGATCAGGGTCTGGAAGTCGGGACGTTTGCCGACGATGCACAGCGTGCGGCTCGGATCCGCATATTCCAGGCGGCTGAGAAGCTGCGCCTCATCGCTGTCGCAGATCACGATATTATCAATGGTACAGCCGAGCGATTTTCTGCCCGCTGCACAGCTTACCCCGAGCGCCGACACGAGCTCGGAAAGCGTCACAGCGCAGCTGTCCGAGTCAACGTCAGACTCTATGCGGAACGTGCCGGATTTCGGCTTTGTGATGACAAGGCCGCGCTGCTCGGCCTCCTTTATGGCCTTATAGACCGTCCCCTCACTGACATCGAGTTCGGAGGCAAGGCCCCTTACAGAAATTTTCGTTCCCGGTTCTGTCGCCTCGATGCGCGACAAAACGATATCATTTTTAATGGAAATGGTACTCCCCCCAAGCAAACTGTATCACCAAGTGATACTGATTATACATTCCGTGGAGAAGAAATACAAGAAAAATGATGAATGATAAAAGATTGTCGAAGTGTTGTATAACAATTTCGGCATCCGGAAGCGAAAACGCGCCGCCGGTCGAGTAACTGTTATACAAAAACCGGTGCATACTGTTGTTGTCGTGAAACACACTTTGTTGCAAGCGCCAAAAAGCAAGTAAGTTCGCCAAAAGCTGTTGACGAGCTGTGTTTTTGGTGTTAAATTGTTCACATAGAAACCCAATAGCAAGGCCAAGCTTCAGAAAACAGTTATAGCCTGTAGTAGTACAGAATTGAGCAAAAAGCAGTTAACAGTCACAATCTGTTGTACAACACTCAGGAGTAAGCAGAAACGAACACTTTCTTAACGGAGGAATGCACAATGTACAAATTCACAGAAGAGCAGATCATGATCAGAGACATGGTCCGGGAGTTCACCAAGAACGAAGTCGCCCCCTATGACAAAGCAATGGACGAAACCTTCTCGTTCAACATGGAGGTCTACCAGCAGATCTACTCCAAGCTTGTCGAGACCGGTCTGATGGGCATCCACATCCCCGAGCAGTACGGCGGCGGCGGCGGCGACGCCATCACCTCTCAGATCGTTGTCAACGAGCTTGCAAAGGGCAGCGCGAGCATCGCGCTTTATCTCGACGCAAACTGGCTGGCCTCCGACATGATCCTCGTTCACGGCAGTGACGAGCAGAAGCAGAAGTACCTCCCCCTCGCAGCCGCAGGCAAGGTCTTCGCCTTCGGCCTGACCGAGGCCTCCGCGGGCTCGGATGCAGCGGGCATCAAGTCCATCGCCGCAAAGCAGGACGACGGCTCGTACATCCTCAACGGCGGCAAGGCCTGGATCACGAACTCCGGTGTTGCCGACTACTATCTCATCATGGCAAAGACCGATCCCGACGCAGGCGCAAGGGGCATCTCCGTTTTCATCGTCCCCAAGGATGCAGAAGGTCTGACCATCGGCAAGTTCGAGCACAAAATGGGCATGAGAGGCTCGGCTACCTGCGAGCTGAGCTTTGACAACATCCGTATTCCCGAGTGCGACCGCGTCGGCAGAGAGGGTCTGGGCTTCAAGGTCGCCATGATGGCGCTCGACGGTGCCCGCATCTCCATCGGCTCCATTGCTTCCGGCCTCTCCCAGCACGCGATGGAAATCGCCAAGGCGTATGCCAACGAGCGCACCACCTTCGGCAAACCCATCAAGGCGTATCAGGGCATTTCCTTCAAATTTGCCGATATGGCGGCAAAGGTCCGCGCTATGGATCTGATGGTCTGGGATACTGCCGAAATGAAGGCGAACGGCCAGCGTCATTCGGCAGAGGCGGCGATGCTCAAGCTCATGAGCTCCAAATGGTGCAAGGAGATCTGCGATGAGTGCATTCAGGTGCTCGGCGGCAACGGCTACAGCGCAGAGTTCCATGTCGAGCGTCTGTACCGCGACGCGAAGCTGCTCGAGATCGGTGAGGGCACGAGTGAGATCCAGCGCATGGTCATCAGCGGCTCCGTCCTTGGATGACCGGTACACAGCACAGAGCAAATGGAGAGATAGAGATGAAAATACTTGTCTTCGTAAAGCAGGTGCCCGACACGGACGATGTCAAGCTTGACGAGCGCGGCAATCTGAAGCGCGACGGCGTTGCCAGCATGATCAACCCCCTCGACGCAAACGCAGTCGAGGCCGCCATCCAGCTCAAGGAAAAGTACGGCGCAACGGTCGTTGCGATCAGCATGGGGCCTCCTCAGGCAGAGGACGTGCTCAAAAAGGCGCTTGCGCTCGGCTGCGACGAGGCATACCTGCTGTCCGACCGTGCTTTCGGCGGCGCAGACACCCTCGCCACCGCTTACACCCTTTCCAAAGGCGCCGAAAAGATCGGCGACTACGACCTGCTGCTGTTCGGGCGCCACGCCGTTGACGGCGACACCGCTCAGACAGGTCCGGCGACCGCAGCCTTTCTCGGCATCCCACAGGTTACCCTTGCATCGAGCATCGATGTAAAAGACGGCTGGGTCTACTGCGACCGCGTGCTCGAGGACAGCACCGAGAAAGTGCGCGCAAAGCTCCCGGCACTTGTGACGGTAACAGCGGAGATCAACACGCCCCGTTATCCCACACCGATCAACATTATGAAAGCGCTCAAAAAGCCCCGTGCCGTCTGGAACGCGCAGGATCTCGGCGCAGACACGGCGCAGACCGGCATCCCCGGCTCCCCGTCGTCTACCAAAGTCGTGTTCGAGCCGCCCAAACGCAATACCGACACCACCTACTTTACGGGCAGCGCCGAAGAGATCGCAGCAAAATTCGTTGACATGCTCGAAACAGAGCACCTGGTCTGAGGAGGTTTGGCAAATGGCTAAGGAAGATTACAAAGGCATATGGGTATTTGCCGAACAGCAGAACGGAACGCTCAATCCTGTGACCTACGAGCTGCTCGCAAAGGCGCAGGAGCTCAAGGCGCATAACGGTGAAGCGATCACCGCCGTCCTTCTCGGCAGCAAGGTCGCGCATCTGGCAGCCGGTCTCATCGCCGGCGGTGCCGATCAGGTCATCGTCGCAGAGCACGAAAACCTTGCATCCTACAGCGCAAGGCCCTATCAGCAGGCGCTCACCGAGCTTGCGGAGAAGTACAAGCCCTCGATCATCATGTATCCGGCGACCAGCCTCGGCCGCGATTTTGCGCCGCGCATGATGATCTCCCTCAAGACCGGCCTCACCGCCGACGCCATCGACCTCGGCTACGATGAAGATGACGTGTTTTATCAGACCACGCCCGCATACGGCGGCAGCATCCTTGCGCACATCGTCATCCTCGAGTGCCGGCCGCAGATGGTGACCGTTCGTCCGAAGATCTTCACGCCCCTGGAGCCGGACGAGAGCCGCACGGGCGAGGTCATCACGGAGCACGTCACGGTCGACAAGGAGTCGTGCTACGAGGTGCTGAATGTCGAGCCGAAGGTCGTCACCGGCGTGCCCATCGATCACGCAGACGTTCTCGTTGCCGGCGGCAGAGGCGTAAAGGACGCATCAGAGCTCGCGCTTCTCAAGGAGCTTGCAGACCTCCTCGGCGGTCAGCTTGCCGCCTCCCGTCCCCTGGTCGACAACGGATTTCTGCCGCACGATGCTCAGATCGGCCAGTCCGGCACCGCCGTCAAGCCCAACATGATCATCAACGTCGCCATCTCCGGCTCCGTGCAGTATCAGGTCGGCATGCAGAACGCCAAGTGCATCGTCAGCATCAACCACAACGCAGCCTCTCCGATCTTTGACATCTCCCACTACGGCGCAGTGGCCGACTTCAAGGCCGTCCTGCCTGCCGTCATCGCAGAGATCAAAAACCGCAGAGCATAACAGACACACGCTGCGGTCACCGCCCCCCGGCGGCCGCAGCATATCACGAGACTATTTTGTTAAAAAAATATTATTACAAAAGGAGATTATTCAAATGAGCGAACGTAAACAGATCATCCCTCAGTACGGTCCTTTTGCAGGCATGCGCGTGATCGATTCCGGCTCTCTGATCGCAATGCCTTACGCAGCCACACTGCTTGCCGACTTCGGCGCAGAGGTCATCCACATCGAACGCCCCGGCGTCGGCGACACGCTCCGCGTCCTCGCTCCTTTTGCAAAAGAGGACGGCAAGACCGTCAGCACCTCCTGGGCGCAGGACGGCCGCAACAAGCTCTCGCTTTCCCTTGAGCTGAACCTGAAGCATCCCGAGGTCAAGGAGCTGTTCTTCGGCCTGATCAAGGAAGCCGACGTGTTCATGGAGAACATGGTTTGGCTCGAAAAGCTTGGCATCCGTGACGAGGAGCTGCTCGAGGTGAACCCCAAGCTCATCATCGCCCACATCAGCGGCTATGGCAACCCGAGATTCGGCGGCCTGCCCGAGTACTGCGACCGCGCATCCTACGACATGATCGGTCAGGCGTTCTCCGGCTGGATGGGCCTCAACGGCGAAAAGGGCGGTGAGCCCGTCGTCGGCAAGCCCTGGCTCAACGACTTCACCTCCGCATACGCCACCGTGTTTGCGGTTCTGGCTGCATACATCAACGTCCTCAAGGGCGGCGACGGCCAGATCGTTGACATCGCGCAGTTCGAGGTTCAGGCGAGCTACTGCTGCGACCTGTACACCTCCTACACCATGGCCGGCCGCGAGAACACCCGCTCTGGCAACAAGTCCGCAGCCTTCCAGCCCTACGGCCTGTTCAAGTCCAAGGACGGCTACGATGTCGCGCTCGGCGCGTTCGGCCCCGGCGTCTACAAGAGAGCCATTCAGGCAATGAATCTCGACCTTGAGTACTTCAACTACAAGGATTGCTCTTCCGGTATCGAAGCCGTCGCCTCCGAGAAGGGCAGAGAACTCGACGCAAAGGCCATCGAATGGTGCGCAGCCCGCACCGCACAGGAGATCGAGGACGCAATGGCGCAGTTCAAGGTCCCGTGCAGCCGTGTCATGGGCGCAAAGGACTGCCTCGCAAACGAGCATTATCAGAAGCGCAACGACTTCATCAAGTACGAGGATCAGACGCTCGGCAAGGAAGTCACCGCATTCGGCATCGTCCCCAAGATGTCCGGCACCCCGGGTCAGGTCTGGCGCGGCGCTCCGAGCCTCGGTCAGGACACGAACACGATCCTCAAGGAGCTGCTCGGCTATGATGACGCCAAGATCGCAGACCTGAAGGAAAAGAATCTTATTTAAGTCATTTTCTTCTTCTCGTCTCTCCCCCTCGCTCCACAGGGCATCCGCCCTGTGGAGCACCATCTCGTGAGGCATGCCACTTCCATGCGAGGACAAATCCCATACCGCTCAGAGCATCAGCCAATCACGCCCACACATGAGCCTTTCATATACGCTGCACGCACCCTTTCATCCACAATTCCCCTTCCCCCCCATTCACACTCCTTCACCGGTTTGGTCTGCGTTTTCATGTGGCGCAGACAGCCAAATACCCCGACGATCTGCTATCGTCGGGGTATTTCTTTCTCCTGTGTGTGCCGCGCCGTCCGCCGTTCAGCGCACAAGCTTCATGAGCAGGTGCTCAAACTCGCCGAGCATACCCACGGAATCGGCAAAGAGGATGCTCTTTTCATACATCCGGCGGTAGGCGTCCACGTTCTCGTCCGTGCGCGCGGTGTAGATGATCGGGATCACAAGCAGTCCCCGGCGGCGCGCCGCCTGTACGGCCGTGCGCACGTCGTCGATCGCCTCCGCCTCGCTGAAATATCCGGACGGCAGGCCGTCGGAGAGCACCACGAGGATCTTGCGGCGCTCGGCGCGCTTGGCCAGATCGAGCGCGGCGGCGCGGATGGAATAGCCGTCCTTGTTGCCGTTTCCGGCGGCGATCTGCGTCATGGCATCGATGCAGCGGCTGCCGAGCTCCTTTTGCTCAAAATCCTTGATGACGCAGTGCTGCACGGCACTCGTGCCGCCGTCAAAGGCGACGATCTTCGTATAGGCGATGCCCTTGAGTGCCTCCTCAAGGATCGCGGCCGTGGCCAGCGCCGTGAAGAGCTTGGACTGCCCGCCGCCGACGCCGGAGCCCATGCTGCCGCTGCGGTCGATGAGCAGGTAAAACGCCGTCTCGCGCTGCGACGGCGGCGCTTTGCGGCGGAACACGTCCTTGGCATCGAGCGGGATCTTCCACAGCTCGCGCTGCGAGAGCGCACCGGTGCGCTGACTGGCACTGCGCTCACGCTGCTGGCGCAGGAGCTTGTCGAGCCGGTGATGCAAAGCCTTGGCGCGCTCGGAAAACTCCGGCGGCAGCCGCCCGCCGGACGGCGTGATATACGTCTCGGTGAAGGTCAGACCGGCATAGCGCGCGGCAAGCTCCTGCCGCTCGCCGACGCCCAGACGCGCGGCGTGCGGCGCGGCAACGCTCAGCTGCCGCTCGATCTCTCTCTCGCGTGTGAGCTCCTGCGCGGCATTTGAGAGCATGGCGTCCAGCTCGGCCGCGCTGAGCGCAAAGCCGCGGTGCGCGCTCCAGCCCGTGCCAAGCACCTCGCGCAGGCTCTCCGGCCCGCCGGAGGCGGCCTTCTGCGCGGCGGACACGCCGTCCGACGTGGTGGCGCTTGCCCCGCTCTGCCCGTGGTTTCCGCTGCGGCCGACGCTCGACGACCGGCCGCGGTCCTCCCTGCCGTTCGTGCCGGCAGAGCCGCTCGACCTGATCTCCTGACTCGCAAGGCTGCCGCTCATGTCGCCATAGCGCTCGGAATTATCCCCGCTGCCGCCGCCCGCGCTGTCGCCCTTGTCCAGGTCCGCATCCTCCCCGTCGGCGGAGGGACCGCTGTGCGCCGCGTCCTGCGCCTCGCTGCGCAGGCGGAGGCTGCTGTCGCAGCCGTCACCGAGGGCTTCCGCGCGCTCGGCCTCACTGAAGGCGTAATCCACACACTGCGATGCGATGCGCGCGCGGGCATCATCGTCCGCCTCGCGGCACAGGCGCGCAAGCTCCGGCGCGAGCGTCGTGAGTGTTTGGCGGCAATGCTGCGCGCACGCGGCGGCAGAGGGCGCAAGGATCGCCGCCTCCACCTGCGCACACACGGACTGCAGCGCCGGCGTCCGGCACGGGATGCCCGTGAGGGCAAACGCCTCCAGCTCGTCAAGCAGCGCCTCGAGCGCGCTGCCGGGCGCGGCGGCGTCCAGCTGCGCATAGCACACGAAGCGCAGCAGCGGCAGATAGCCGGGAAAGCGGCGGCAGAGGATGTTATCCGTGCGCGCCTGCTCCAGAATGTTCAAAATACGCTGACCGAGCAGCGCGCCGAGCTCCGGCGTGAGGGCATAGTGCCCGTGAAAATACGCGCCGGAAAATGCACGCACCGCCGCGCACACGTCGCGGTCGGAGCTGCCGTCGTGCTGAAGCTCACGCGCGAGCAGCACGCGCAGCGCAGCCGTCCAGTGGCGGGCATCAAAATCCGCGCGCAGCAGATATGCAGCCCCGCCGACGGTGACGGACGTGCCGTCCGTCGTGCAGCGCAGGCTGTCGTCCGGCGTGACCGTGTCGATGTGGATGTTGTCCGGCACGAGCAGCGCGAGGCTGCGCCGGAGCAGCGGCGCGATGGGCTCGCTCGCCAGAAACGCCCGGTAGCGCGCCAGCGCAGCGTCAAACCCGTCCATCCTGCGGCACCATGCTCTCGATAAGCTCCGTCAACTGCAGGCGGGTATAGGCGTCCTGCGGCTTGGAGGCCACGTTGTCCAGCAAGCCCCAGCGCAGGCCGAGCAGCGGCTCTGCACGCAGGGCATCGATAAAGCCGCGGATCGTCATCGCGTCCGGCTCAAGGCCGCCGGCGCTGCGGATGCGGTCGCGGATGGCACAGTAGACATAGTCGCAGATGTTCAGGCTCGCGCCGCTCGCCTCGGGCACGACGCGGCGCAGCACGTCCACAATGGTCTCCGGCTCTGCGATGTGGATGGGCGTGAAGCGGTCGATCGTCGCCTCGTTCATAAAGTTCGTACCGGCGTAGTCCTCATTCATCGTGATCGTGAACGCCGAGTGCGGGTGCATCTGCACGAGACCGTAGCCGGGCACCTGGATCTGGCGCGCGGCGTCGGTCAGCGAGTGGAGCACGTCGGCGCACTCGGGCTTGATGGTGTTGCCCTCGTCGAGCACGACATCCGCACCCGCGGCCAGATAGCGCAGCATATCGCTCAGGCGATAGCGCATGGTGCCGTTTTCGATCGTCGGTCCGCCGAGCAGATCGAGCTTGTCGAGCTCGGCATTGCCCTGCATCCGGTACTGCGGCACATTGAGCAGCCAGTCCACCGTCTGGATGAGCGTGTTTTTGCCGCAGCCCTTGCTGCCGACCAGCCGCAGATGCAGCCCCGACAGGCGGTAGGCCAGCGCGCGCGTGAGCGCCCCGAAGCTGTCGGCCTGCACATAGCGCACCGGCGGGTCGGGCACCATCTCGGGGTACTCCGGCAGAGAGAACATCCCGGCGAACACGCGCAGGATGATCGCCTCCGGCACAGCCTGCTCGAGCAGGTACTCGGCGCGTGCGGTCAGTGCCTCCGCGCTCGCACATCCGCGCGCCGCCGCCCCGTCGATCGCTGCGCGCACCGCCGCGCTGAGTGCGTCGCCGCAGCGGTATTCGGCGAGAAAGCCCCACACATCCGGCGTGTCGCTGTCGCACGGCTCGCCCGCAGAATCACACAGCGCCGTGATCCGCGCCCGCACGGGCGCGGTGCGCAGCAGCGCCGTGAGCGCCTCCGACGGCGCGGACACGATGCCCACACGTGAGAACAGGTCCCCCGCCGCCGCCTCGCTCAGACAGCACACAGGCAGCGGCTCGCCCTCGACCCGGCAGAGCACGACCTCCGGCCACGCATGGCGCTCCTGCGCACAGAGCGAGCGCAGGAAGTCGAGCTTCATCGGTGCTTTCAGATTGCTGCCGCCGCAGACGGCGGTCTCATATTGCAGCATATGCATATCTCATTCCGCCTTTCTCAGTTGCCGCGCACGGCGCCCCACGGAAAACCCTTTGCGCCGCCGTGGTAAATGACGCGCCGCACATTCAAAAACGCGCAGCGGCCGATGCGCTCCACACCGTCGGGGATGACGACCGTGTCCAGATTGCTGCACTTATAAAACGCCTCTTCCTGGATCTCGCGGACGCTGTCCGGGATGACGATGCCCGTCAGACCGATGCAGCGCGAGAACACGCCCTCCGGGATAACGGTGAGCCCCTGCGGAAGATTGACCCGGCGCAGGTGCACCTTATCATAAAACGCATATGGCTCGATCGTCTCGACACTGTCCGGAATGACGAGCGTATTTAAATATGTGTACGACACCATGGCATAGGCAGCGAGCGTGCGCACGCGCACCCCGTCGACCGACGAGGGCAGCTCGAGCACCGTGCCGGCGTTGAAGCAGCCGTCCGTACCGATGCGGCCGGTCGCGGCGTCAAAGACAAAATTCTGCGCCGCAGCCTGTGCTGCCGTGACCGGATGGGTATCCCACGGGCGCTCGCGCAGCCAGACGGCAATATCCGCCTGCGTTTGCCGGCGCTTTTGCGCGAGGTAGTCCTGCATCTGCCGCAGCGAGCACTGCTGCGAGAAAAAGACCGCCAGATCCTCAGCCTCCAACGGGATGGAAAAGCCCTTCGGCAGCTCGAGACCGAGCTGCATGGCAAGGATCCGGCGGACATCACTGCACGCGTCATCATAGCGCGAGAGCACCTTCTGATCGCAGACGAAGGGCACGTCCAGCCGCGATGCCTCGATGCCGCCGGACGTCAAAAGGCCCGCGAAGCCGTGCGCGCGGTCCAAGATCTTTTTTACGTCGCGAAACTGCGTGCTCTGGTAAAGAAGCATCTCCATCGCGTGATCCCTCCCGTCGGTTCGGAACGCTTTTTGTTATAAAACTATCATACAGGTGCAAGGTGTATTCTTCCGTAACATTTGCTGCACAGATTCCGGTTTCCTTGTCTCTTTACCGGCGGATCGGGTATTTTTTGTACACGCTGTACACAGTTTATTCACTGGACAGGCGTTTCCGGTTGTGGTAAACTAAAGTTACGTTACACGAGTCCGGAAAATGCACACGCAGTACACATATATTTTGAATAAAGGAAGCATACGCATGAATGAAGTAAAAAGCCCGAAAAAGCCGATGCTGTATTACTACGCCATGGCGCTGCTCGTGCTGCTGCTCATCAACTTCCTCGCCGTGCCGTGGCTGAGCCAGCGGCAGGTCAAGGAGGTCGACTACGGCACGTTCATGACCATGACGGAGAACAAAGAGATCGGCCGCGTGGAGGTGCAGGACAACCAGATCCTCTTCACGAACAAAGACGACACCCAGATCTACAAGACCGGCCCGATGGACGATCCCGACCTGATCTACCGCCTGAAGGACTCCGGCGCGGAGTTCTCGAGCGAGATCGTCGAGGAGATGTCGCCGTTTCTGTCGTTTCTGCTGACGTGGCTGCTGCCGATCGTGTTTTTTGTCGCCCTCGGCCAGTTCATGCTCAAGCGCATGACGAACAAGGCCGGCGGGCCGAACTCCATGATGTTCGGGCTCGGCGGCTCGAACGCAAAGGTCTATGTCAAGTCCGCCGAGGGCATCAAGTTCTCCGACGTCGCCGGTGAGGACGAGGCCAAGGAGAACCTGACCGAGATCGTCGACTATCTGCACGACCCGTCGAAGTATCAGGAGATCGGCGCGTCTATGCCCAAGGGCATCCTGCTCGTCGGCCCTCCGGGAACCGGCAAGACGATGCTGGCCAAGGCCGTTGCCGGTGAGGCGAACGTGCCGTTTTTCTCCATGTCCGGTTCGGAGTTCGTGGAGATGTTCGTCGGCATGGGCGCGAGCAAGGTGCGCGACCTGTTCCGCCAGGCCAAGGAGAAAGCGCCGTGCATCGTGTTCATCGACGAGATCGACGCCATCGGCAAAAAGCGCGACGGGCAGGTCGGCGGCAATGATGAGCGCGAGCAGACGCTCAACCAGCTGCTGACGGAAATGGACGGCTTCGAGGGCAACAACGGCGTCATCATCCTCGCCGCCACGAACCGGCCCGAATCGCTCGACCCGGCGCTCACGCGGCCCGGCCGTTTTGACCGGCGCGTGCCCGTGGAGCTGCCCGATCTCAAGGGTCGCGAGGAGATCCTCAGGGTGCACGCCCGCAAGATCAAGGTCGCCGAGGACGTGGACTTCGGCCAGATCGCACGCATGGCCTCCGGCGCATCCGGCGCAGAGCTTGCAAACATCGTCAACGAGGCCGCGCTGCGCGCCGTGCGCGACGGCCGCCGCTTTGCCACGCAGTCCGACCTTGAGGAGAGCATTGAGGTCGTCATCGCGGGTTATCAGAAGAAAAATGCCATTCTCACGGATAAAGAGAAGTGGACGGTCGCCTATCACGAGATTGGCCACGCGCTCGTCGCCGCATTGCAGACGCACTCCGCCCCCGTGCAGAAGATCACCATCATCCCGCGCACATCCGGCGCGCTCGGCTACACGATGCAGGTCGAGGAGGGCAACCACTACCTCATGACAAAAGAGGAGCTGGAAAACAAGATCGCCACGCTCACCGGCGGCCGCGCCGCCGAGGAGGTTCGCTTCGGCATCGTCTCCACCGGTGCATCCAACGACATCGAGCAGGCGACGAAGCTCGCCCGCGGCATGATCACACGCTACGGCATGAGCGAGGAGTTTGACATGGTCGCGCTTGAGACGGTCACGAACCAGTACCTCGGCGGCGACGCCTCCCTCGCCTGCTCTGCTGAGACACAGACGCGGATCGACCATCAGGTCGTCGCGCTCGTGAAAAAAGAGCACGCCAAGGCCGTCGGCATCCTCACGGAAAACCGCGCCAAGCTCGACGAGCTGGCCAAGTATCTCTACGAGAAGGAGACCATCACCGGCGAGGAGTTCATGGCCATTCTCAACCGCACCTGACGGACTGCAATGCGGTCGTGCAGCGATCCTGACCCCCGCGAAAGGAGGACCACCGCAACCGTATGAATGAAAAGCTGAAAGAAAAAGTAAAGGAATCTCTCTCCAGCGTCCTGCCGATCACCCTGATCGTGCTGGTGCTGAGCGTCACGCTCGTCCCGATGGAGATCGGCACACTGGCGCTGTTTCTGACCGGCGCCGTGCTGCTGATCGTCGGCATGGGGTTTTTCCAGCTCGGCGCCGAAATGTCCATGACCCCGCTCGGCGAGGGTGTCGGCAAGACGCTGGCAAAACGTGAAAAGGTCATTCTGGTCGTGCTCGTGTCGTTCGCGCTCGGTACGATCATCACCATCGCAGAGCCCGATCTACAGGTGCTGGCCAATCAGGTCGCATCCATCCCCAACAGCGTCCTGATCTGGACAGTCGCCGTCGGCGTAGGCGTCTTTCTGGCGCTGGCCGTGCTGCGCATCTTCTATCGCGCGTCGCTGGCAAAGTGTCTGCTGATCGCGTACGCGCTGCTGTTTGCGCTGACGCTGTTTTCCCCGAAGGATTTTCTCGCCGTCGCGTTTGACGCCGGCGGCGTCACGACGGGGCCGATCACCGTGCCGTTTATCATGGCACTGGGCGTCGGCGTGTCGGCGCTGCGCGCAGCGCAGGGGCACGATGACGACAGCTTCGGTCTGGTCGCGCTGTGCAGCGTCGGACCGATCCTGATGGTGCTGCTGCTCGGCATCTTCTACCACCCGAGCGATGCGATCTATTCCGCCGTGGAGATCGCGCCGGTCGTCACAACGCGTGACGTGGCGCAGCAGTTCGCCATTGGCCTGCCGGATTACGCGAAGGAAGTGCTGCTGAGCATCCTGCCGATCGTAGCGGTATGCGTGCTGTTCCAGCTGCTGACGCACCACTACCGCCGGCGGCAGCTGCTGCGCACCGGCGTCGGCTTTCTGTACACCATCATCGGTCTGATCCTATTTCTGACCGGCGTGAACATCGGCTTTACACCCGTGGGCAACCTGCTCGGCTCAGGCCTGGCGGACAGCACGTACCGCTGGGTGCTCATACCGATCGGCGCGCTCATCGGCTACTACATCGTCAAGGCGGAGCCCGCCGTGCAGGTGCTCAACAAGCAGGTCGAGGACGTCACCGGCGGCACGGTGTCGCAGAGCATGATGAACACGGCGCTGTCCATCGGTGTGGCCTGCGCGGTGATGCTGTCGATGGTGCGCGTGCTGACCGGCATCAGCATCTACTGGATCCTTGTGCCGGGCTACGCGCTCGCGCTCATCCTCGCGCGCTATGTCCCGTCCGTGTTCGTGGGCATCGCCTTCGACTCCGGCGGCGTGGCGAGCGGACCCATGACCTCAACCTTCCTGCTGCCGCTGGCCATGGGCGCGTGCACCGCGCTCGGCGGCAACGTCGTCACGGACGCCTTCGGCGTGGTAGCGCTCGTCGCGCTCGCGCCGCCGGTCGCCATTCAGATCATGGGTGTCATTTACGTACACAAAGCCAAAGCCGTGGCGGAGAACAAAGCTGACCTGCTGCCCGATGACGGTGTCATCGACCTGGAGGACGAAGAGATATGATACATTCCGAAAACCGACTCGCACCGCGCATGGTGCTCATCATCACGAGCCATGAATACCGCCGCAAGCTCGAGCAGACGTTTCAGAATTTCCGCATCCCGATCTACTACCAGTGTCAGGGACACGGCACGGCGCCGTCGGAAATGCTCGACATCTTCGGGCTGAGCGGCAGCAGCCGCCTGCTCACGATCGGGCTGCTGCCGAAGTTTCTCGTGCGCGACCTGCTTGACGCGCTGCAGCAGCGCATCCCGCTGCATAAGCGCGGCGGCGGCATCGTGCTGACGATCCCGATCACGGGGCTGCAGCGGCCGCTGCTCCAGCTCATGAACGACCAGCTGCGCGAGACCATTGAACAGAAGATCGAAGAAAGGGTGTGTAGCGAAATGTCCGATATGCAAACCGGCGCGGGTTACGCCGCCATCTGGGTCGCGCTCAGCAACGGCTACAGCAGCGACGCCATCGACGCCGCCAGAAACGCCGGTGCCATGGGCGGCACGATCCTCAAGGGACGCCGCCAGAATTCCGAGCGCATCAGCCGCAAGCTCGGCATCTCCATGCAGGAGGAAGAGGAGTTTGTCGTCATCGTCACGCCGCGCGAGAAAAAGGCCGCCGTCATGAACGCCATCAGCGACGCCTGCGGCCTGCGCACGGACGCGCACGGCATCATCCTCTCGCTGCCGGTGGACGAGGTCATCGGTCTCGAGACCGGCGAGAACACGCTGTAACATTCCTGAATAAGAATCGCAAATGCCGCAGGCAGCCGCCTGCGGCTCTTTTCTTTTTCTATTCCCTGCAAGCACTTCATTTTCGAATCCCGCGCACGAGCGCCATGACCGCGCCGTAGAGCACCCCCGCGACCGCCCAAAGGATCCATGTGTCCTGCGGCTGCGCGTCCCACCACGGTCCGAACGTCCAGAGCAGATACGCCGCTGTGACCACGAGCCAGTAGATAGCGCTGACCGCACCGACGACGCCGTTCTGCCGCTTGCGCGGCCGGGCATAGTCGTCCTCTTCGAGCAGGCGGTCCATCGCCGCCCAATACACGCCGCCGGAGACAAACACCGCGCTGCCGATGCCCGCCAGCACGAGCAGCAGGCAGACCGCCCCGACATACAGCAGGTCCGGCCCGTCCAGGCAGACGGCGATAAACAGCGGCACTGCCGACAGGATGCACAGCACCGTGCCCACGACCTTTCCGCGCGTGTGGCGCGGTGCGAATGCCGCCCGGCGCTCGCGCACCATACCGGTCACGCCGCAGGCCGTCTCAAACGGTTCGCTCTCCAGAAAGGCATATGCTTTCACCTGCGCGGCGCACGTGATGAATACCGCCGCCGCGACCGCCACGAGCACCAGCAGCACGCACAGGCCAATGCCCGCGGCCGCATTTTCCGAGAGGGCAGCACCCGGCCGGTCACTGAGCGCGGCGAGCAAAAGCAGCGCTGCCGGCGAGAGTACGCACAGCAGCGTCGCCAGCGCGAGCTTCGGCGCGGCCGCCTGCCGCAGCGCCAGATAGTCCGCCGCCTGCTCCATGGTCACGCGGCGCAGCGGCGCATCCGACTCGGCCGGGGCCGGTTCCGGCTCGCCGAGCTCTTCTTTTAATAAGTAATCGGTCGTGACGCCGAACAGGCGGCTCATCTGCACGACCTTCTGCATATCGGGCACGGACTGCGCGCCCTCCCATTTCGACACCGACTGGCGCGACACGCCCAGCTGTGCCGCCAGCTCCTCCTGTGACCAGCCGGCGCGCTTGCGCAGGGTCACGATCTTATCTGCCAATAGCATAAGCGGCTTCCTCCCGTATTGTTTTTCCGTTTCCGGCTGAGGACAGGATACCAGATTGGCCGGTTGCGCACCACCAAGGCGACTGTCAAATGTGTCAACCGGCAGTTGCGGGGGTATGATTTCAGCAATTTCAGCATATCGTGCCGCCGCGCAGCTGTCAAGCCGAACGGCGAAAACCTTTCAGGCACTGTAAGTGGATTTTCCGCGCCGGGTGTTGTACCATGGCAGCAGAAAGCAAAGGAGGTACATGCAATGGAACCCATTCTCGAAATTGCAGCCCTGAAAAAATATTACGGCAAGGAGCCGAATCTGACCCGTGCGCTCGACGGCATCTCGTTTCAGGTCATGCCGGGCGAGTTTCTCGGCATCATGGGCAGCAGCGGCTCGGGCAAATCGACGCTGCTCAACTGCATCGCGACCGTCATCGCGCCGACCGCCGGCGCCGTCGCGCTGCACGGCAAGTGCGTCACGACGCTGCACGGAAAAGCGCTGGCCGACTACCGCGGCAAGGAGATCGGCTACCTGTTTCAGAACTTTGAGCTGATCGATAACCTCACCGGGCGGGAGAACATCCTCCTGCCGCTGTCGCTGCACGGTGTGTCCGAGGCCGAGAGCCGCGAGCGGCTGACAAAACTTGCGGACTATCTGGAAGTGACGGACGTGCTCGACAAGTTCCCGGCGCAGATGTCCGGCGGGCAAAAGCAGCGCATCGCGGCGGCGCGCGCGCTCATCCTCGACCCCGAGATCGTGCTGGCCGACGAGCCGACCGGTGCGCTCGACTCGAAAAACGCCCGCGCGCTCATGGAAAAGCTCTCCGGCCTGAACGCGGACGCCGGCACGACCATCCTCATGGTGACGCACGACTGCAACGCCGCAAGCTACTGCAAGCGCATCCTCTTCATTCAGGACGGCGTGCTCTTTCACGAGCTGCGGCGCGACGTGCCGGACGAGACGCAGCGGGCATTTTACGGGCGCATCCTGTCCGTGATGGCGCAGCTGGGAGGGGGCAGTGCCAATGTTCTCTGAACTTGTCAAGCGCAACAGCCGCCGCAGCCGCCGGGAAAACGGGCTGTTTTTCACGTCCCTGCTCATCTCGATCATCGCGTTTTACATCATCCTCTCCCTGTCGCATCAGGATGTGATGGTGTTCCTGCAGCGCATGGAGAGCGACGCCGTGAACCGGCTGCTGACGCTCGTCCCGGTGCTGTACGGGCTGACGCTGTTCATTTTGTTCTTTCTCGTATACTACGCCAACCGCTTTCAGCTCGCGCGGCGGCGGCACGAATTCGGTGTGTACCTCATGCTCGGTATGCAGCGGCGCAAGCTCTTCGGCATGCTGCTGGCGGAGGATCTGCGCTCCAGCCTCATTGCGCTGGCCATCGGCCTGCCGGCGGCGGTGCTCATTTCGGAGGTCATCAGCCTCGTCACGGCGCGGCTCGTCGGGCTCGGCATCGTGGGGCATCGCTTCGCGCTGTCGCTGCCCGCCATCGGCTGGACGGCCGTGGGCTTTCTTGCGATCAAGCTGCTGGCCTCGCTCATCCTCAGCGGGAAGATCGTGCGCGAAGAGATCGGCGCGCTGCTCACAGAGACGCCCGAGGGCACGAAAAAGCAGCGTCCCGCCGTCGTTTACGCTGCGGCGCTCGTGCTGGGCATCGCGCTGCTCGCCGGTGCGTATACGTTTGCCATCCGCGGGTACGCGTGGAGCGGCCTGCGCTACATGGCGGGCACGCTCACGCTCGGCGTGGCGGGCACACTGCTGCTGTTTTACGGGCTGCGCGTCATCATCGACCGGCTCGCCCTGCGCGGCGGCGCAGGCAGGCTGCGGGTGTTTAACTTCCGGCAGGTCGAGGAGACGGTCATCCACCGCTCGGGGACGCTGGCAATCAGCTCCCTGCTCATCCTTGCGGCGCTGTGCTGCTTCGGCGCGGGCGTAGCGACCGCGCGCTCCTCCAGAGCCGAGACGCACACGCTCGACTATACCTTCCCCACCGACAGCAAAAGCGCCGACGCCGTGCGCGAAACGCTGACGGCGCACGGGCTCGACAGCGCTTTTTCCGACCTCTTCGAGATGCGCATCGGCCGCGTGCGCACGAGCACGGACTACCAAAACACCGTGGAATTCCCCGCCTTGCAGCGCACCATCGATGCCATGCCCGTCTCCGACGAGCGGCAGCAGCTGCAATACATGCTGGAGGCCGTGGGCTACCCGCACCTCATCGCGCTCAGCGGCTACAACCGTCTGCTGGCCGCGGCCGGTCTGCCGGAGCTGACGCTTGCGCCCGACGAGGCCGCCGTCTACTGCGACAGCGAGGTGTCATCGGCGGAAAACACGGCGCTGCTTGACCGCCTGATCACGGACGGCGCTGCCGTCACGATCGACGGTGCGCCGTTCACGCTCACGGGGCAGGTGCAGTCGGTGAGCGTCGTGACCGACCGCTCGATCACGATATCGTTTGCGCTCATCGTGCCGGATGCGGTGTTTGACCATTACACGCAGGGCGACTATGACATCTACCTCGACGCTGTGCTCGCCCCGTCCGTGACGGAGGGCAAGAGTCTCATGCGCGCCATTGCGGACATGAACGAGCAGCTTGACCCGCTCGGGCTGGAATACGAAAGTTATCTGCAGAACCTCGGCCGGGAGCTGTTTTACATCGTCGCGGCGAGCTACCTAACGATTTATCTCGCCATCATCTTCCTCGTCGTGGCCAACACCATCATCGGCGTGCAGTTTCTCATGGGCCAGCAGAAGGCCACGCGCCGCTACCGGACACTCGTGCGCCTCGGCGCAGAGCACGACACACTCTGCCGCGCAGCAAAGGCGCAGATCAACTGGTACTTCGGGCTGCCGGTCGGCGTGGCGGCGGTCAGCAGCCTGTTTGGCGTGCGCGCGCTCTTTTCCGGCATCCTCTCTGCCAGCGCACAGAGCGGCATGACGGAAATGATGATCACCGCCGGCGCTATGATTTTGCTGCTGTGTGTGGTAGAATGGATCTACATGGCGGCCGTCAAGCGCTCCAGCAGCAAATACCTGCTGACCCTGATGGCGCCGGAACGCGAAGAATAACGCAGAAAGGGGGCGGCGCGATGAAGCACATCGCCGTCGTGGAAGATGAGGCGCTCATGCGCGAGGAACTTGCGGATATGCTGCGCCGCGCAGACTACGCCGTCACGGAGATCACGGACTTTGCGGACGTGACCGGGCAGCTGCTCGCGCTCGCCCCCGATCTGGTGCTGCTGGACCTGAATCTGCCGGAGGTGAGCGGCTTTCAGATCTGCCGCGACATCAAGCGGCGCAGCACCCTGCCGGTGCTTGTGCTGACCTCACGCGACCAGCTGCGTGACGAGGTGCACGCGCTCGAGCTCGGCGCGGACGAATACCTCACCAAGCCCTATCGAAAGGAGCAGCTGCTGGCGCGCATCGGAAACGTCCTCAAGCGCTATGAGGGGCGGCCGAATCTGCTCGAGGGGGCGGACTTCTTGCTCGACCGGCAGACCTACACGCTCTTTATCCACAATCAGTCCGTCGTCCTGCCGCCGAATCAGGGCAAGCTGCTCGAGGCGCTGCTGACGCACGGCGGGCAGACCGTCACAAAGGACGACCTGAGCCGCGCCCTCTGGGGCACGACGGAGTTCATCGATGAAAACGCGCTGCAGGTCAACCTCACGCGGCTGAAAAAGACGATGGCGTCCCTCGGTATGCGCCAGCAGCTCGTGTCCGTGCGCGGCGTCGGCTACCGGCTGGAGGTGGCGCATGAAGCATAACGGAAGCTATCTGCGGCAGTACCTGCCGTGGCTGGGGCTGCTGCTGGGCGTGGACGCGCTCGCGGCGCTGCTGCTGTGGCTGGCGGACGCGCGGGCCTTCGCCGCCATGGCCGGCGTGATCGTGCTGGCGACGGTGTTTCTGTTCGCCTGTGTGTGCACCGTGCTCTGCGCACGGGCAAAACGGCGAGAGCAAGCCTTCACGGCCTTTCTGGCCACACCGGACGCGGCACACGAACAGGCACTGTGCCGCCTGCTCGCCCTGTGCGAGGCGCAGAGTGCACACCTGCTCGGCGAAACGCTGCGTGCGCAGCAGCAGACCATCGCACAATTGCAAACGCAGATGGACGACTATGAGGACTACGTGGAGCTCTGGGCGCACGAAGTGAAAACGCCGCTGGCGCTGCTGACGCTCGTGCTCGACAATCGGCGCGACACGCTGCCGGAGGCGGTCGGCTTCAAGCTCGACTACGCACGCAACCGGATGCAGGCGTTCATTGACCAGATGCTCTACTATGCGCGCCTGCGCGGCGCACGGCGCGACTATCGGTTCGAGCGCCTGACGCTGCGCAGCTGCATCGACGAGGTACTCGACGATTACCGTCCGCTGCTCGAGGAAAAGGGCTTCCGGGTCGAGATCCGGCTTGCGGACGAGACCGTATTCACCGACCGGCGCGGGCTGTGTTTCCTGCTCGGACAACTCGTGAGCAACAGCGTCAAATACACGGGCGATGCGCCGGTACTCTCGTTTTCGCTCACGTGCAGCACGGCCGAGACCGTCCTCACCGTCCGTGACAACGGGCCGGGCGTGCACGCGTGCGACCTGCCATATGTGTTTGAAAAGGGCTTCACCGGTGACTCCGGCCACGAAAAGAGCAAGGCCACCGGCATGGGCCTCTATCTCGCACGCGAGATCGCAAAGGAGCTCGGGCTCACGCTCAGCGCCGCGTCCGACCGGGGCGCAGGGTTTGAAATTCGGGTCACATTCCCGGTCGTAGAAGAATGAATATTGAAGATCCGGCGCCGCTGTTCGCGGCGCCGGATTTTTCCTGCCATGCCTTGCACCCTCGGGCTCCCCCGCTGCTCAGTCGCCGCGCACTGCAGCCACACACCCCACTGCGCAAGATGCCCCGGCAGCTTTCGCTGCCGGGGAGAGCCCGATCAATCGAGCTTTCGTGTGATCTCATTCGAGGCGGGTCTTGCCCCCTCGAGCTCCCCCGCTGCTCAGCCGCGGCACACTGCAGCCGCACACCTGCTACGCAAGATGCCCCGGCAGCCGAGGCTGCCGGGGCAAAGGGGGATGCGACATCTAACGGGTGGTACGTCAGACGATGTTATACTTCTTGAGCAGATCCACCACGACGTTGTTGACCAGCGGCTCCTTGACGAGGTCGAGCAGCGGCAGCACCGACGGGAGCAGGAACTCCAGCGGCTTCTTGCCGTCGAGCAGCTTGCTGGTGGCGTAGAGCAGGTCGCGGATATCATACACGCTGCCCCAGACCTCGGGCACGCCGCGGTCGACGTTGCAGAGCGTATAGACCGCTTCCATCGCGGTGCGGATGGAGTACTCGGTGGTGAACACGGTGTCGCGCGGGGTATCGGCGAACTGGCCGACGAACGCGAGGTTGACCGAACCGTCGGGCACGACCTTCGGGCGGTCGCCTTCGGCTCTGGGCTCAAAGAACGTGGTGACGTAAGGCATCATGCACGGCGTGGTGTTGCATTCGTTCGTGGCCAGATCCATGATCTGATCCTCGGGGATGCCGATGTGGTACAGCCACTCTGCTGCCAGCTCGATGCCGGTGCAGTCGCACATGTTCTTCTTGATGAAGTCGCCCTTGTCGTCCCAGCAGTTGAGGCCGTAGACCCAGATCAGGCAGTGATCCTTCGGCTGCTCCTGGAACTGACCCTGACGGTTGATGGTCCAGCTGATGAGCCAGCTCGAGTCGCGGCAGGTGACGATGCCGCCGGTGACGACCTTGCCGGAGAGCGGGTCGCGCTTGCAGATCTTCTGGATCGCATCGAGGATCTGCTTGTTGGCCGTGTCGACCGTCCAGGACTCCCAGCTGGTCTCCTTGATGTCCTTGAAGAACTTCTCGGGATGGCCGAACGCCGGATCCTGCGCGGCGAGCTTCTTCCACATCTCGACGGACGGGCCTTCGCCGTTCTTGACCTTCACGACCGGTGCATGGGTGTTATCGCCGTAAGCGGACGCGTCGCCCTGGCAGCCGTTGGTGCAGATGACGAGATCGTTCTCGGTCAGCTCGATGACCTTTTCCACGCCGCCCTGGGTGTACTCGATCTTCTTGGCGACCTTCTTGTCCTCGGTGCAGTCGCAGACGATGTTCGTGACCGTGGTGTCGAAGAGGACCTTTCCACCGTGGTCGGTGATGTATTTGCACATCGGGAGGATCATCGACTCATACTGGTTGTAGCGGGTGAAACGCAGCGCGCTCAGGTCGGGCAGACCGTCGATGTGGTGGATGTAGCGCTGCAGGTAAAGCTTCATCTCAAGGGCGCTGTGCCACTTCTCGAACGCGAACATGGTCTGCCAGTAGGTCCAGAAGTTTGTGGCGTAGAACTCATCGTCAAACACGTCATCGATCTTCTTGTCCTCGAGGGACTTGTTGGTCGCCATGAACAGCTTGAGCAGCTGCGTGGCGGCGCCGGGCGTCAGGCCGTACTTACGGTCGGTGTGGGCGTCCTGGCCCTGTTTCTCGGTGACGCGGCACAGGGAGAAGTTCGGGTCTTCCTTGTTGAGGTAGTAGTACTCGGAGAAGATCGTCTCGCCCGGGTTCACGATCGACGGGATGGACTTGAACAGATCCCACATGCACTCGAAGTGGTTATCCATCTCACGGCCGCCGCGCATGATGAAGCCCTTGGTCGCATCGTAGATGCCGTCGCAGGAGCCGCCGGCTACGGGCAGGTGCTCAAAGAGCGTGATGTGCTCACCGGGCATCTGTGCATCGCGGATCAAAAAGCAGGCCGCTGCCAGACCGGCCAGACCGGTGCCGACGACGTAAGCCGACTTGCCATCGATGCCTTCGGGTTTTTTCGGCGTTGCAAACGCCTCATAGTTACCGCTGCTGTAATACATTCTGTGTACCTCCCATTCATGATGTGTTTTCCGTATTTTTTGTGCAGTCCGTCTGCACGACTTCTTCTGTTACTGTCACTAACACTTGCTTCGAAAAAAAAGAAGCTTTCCGCTTGACAATTATCAATATAGCGCATTTTGCCGTCTTTACTGCACCATTTGTTACACAAATGGCCGTAATTAAACATGACCGTGCGGTTTTGTTGAATGTCACAAGTTTGACGACTTTTCATTGTACATTTTGACCGTTTTTCGCCGCGCGTCCGATTCAAATGTGTCGTTTAGCACAAAAAAGAGGCTGCTTGGAAGCGAAATCACGCTTCCAAGCAGCCTTGCCATCTATGAAATCGGAGAAAAACTGCCTATAAATTGGCCAAACTCTCGAGTGCGGCGCGGTCGAGCACGTAGATCTTCCCGCGGCCGGTCTGCAGCAGCCCCATCTGGCGCATGCCCTCAAGCTCTCTGCTGATGACCTCTCTGGTCGTGCCGAGGTGGTGCGAGATCTCCTCGTGCGTGATGCGCGCGAAGCCGTCCTCGGGGTGTGCATCGGCTTTTTCAAGCACGACGCGCGCGATGCAGCTGCGCAGCGGGTGGAAGAAATAATACTCAATGTTATTGAGCACCGTCTGCACATTGCGTGCCTCGGTGCTGCGCAGAAACTGCTCCACGACCGGGGCCTCGGCACAAAGCGGACGCAGCGCAACGATGTTGATATAGGCAAACACGGCATCACTGCTCGCCTGCAGGATGGGCATTGTGTCGCCCGGCTCCGCGCTGTCGAGCGTGTTGAGCACGCAGCAGCCGCCGCTGACGACCGACAGCAGCGTGATCTCGCGGCCGGTATCCGTCGCGATAAACACACGCAGTCCGCCGGAGAGCACGAGGAAAAGTCCGTTTCGCTCCGGCATGGAAAACACCACATTGTCCCCCGCGCGGTATGAGCGGACGATGGTGTTCAGGCGCAGCATCTGCTGCTGGGAGCTTGTGAGCGCATCCCAAAACGGCAGACACGGCGTGAAATCGTAGGAACGCTTGGTTCTATTCTTCTCCGTACTACTCACCTCCGCGGTATTTGTCCATATGTTACTGTCACTAACACATCTGTGTAAAAAAAGAAAACCAGATGATATTATCTTATCAAACCGGCGTGTCCGCTCTGTATCTTTTGTTACACATCTTGCGTTTTTTCAGTTTTGTTACACAACGCGGGTGTACTCGGCTCATTTTTGATGTAGTTGACGAGCAGCTCGCCGGTGAATTGCACGACCGCGACCGGCGAGACGCCGAAGGACAGGTTCTCATAGATCGTCGTGCCGGTATATGCGTTGAGCAGGCACTGGTACACGGCGTAGATGTTCACATCCGGCCGGATCGATCCGTCGGCCACACCCTCGCGCAGCGCCTTGAGCGCCGGGACAGGAATCTCGCGGTCGTAATACTTCCAGAAGACATTGTTGACGTCGTTGCCCGTCCCCTTCTCCGAGTAGGCGGAGAACATCTCACGCGTGTAGTCATACCACTCCGGCCGGCGGTCATAAGTGCGAAAATAGATATGCATGCAGACGACGAACTTCTCATACCCGTTCTTGCAGGACGCGGCCTCGCGGGTATACTGCGCCATGAAATCCGAGAAAAACGTCGCCAATGCATCGCGCCACGCGGCAAAGACAAGCGCGTCCTTGTTGCGGAAATAGCGATACAGCGACGTCGGTGTCAGGCCGGCGGCCTCGGCGATGCGGCTGATGGGCGTCGCGGCGATGCCGTCGGCAATGAACAGCGACTGCGCCACACAAATGACCCGCTGGATGTTCTGTTCGCGTTGCTCGCTGCGTTTCATGGCTGCACCTCCCGTGCAAAAAAGTTGCTTACAGTATGCCATGTTTCCCCGTCGTTTGCAACAGAAAATGATGCGTGCCCGCTGAAACCTGCCCCGGAAAGCGCAAAAAGAGCACTCTGCCGAGGCAGAGTGCTCTTCGTTTGGGTTGTTCTGTTTTGGCTGGTTGGTGCCGAATCAGGCAGCCTTCTTCGCCTTGGCCTGCGCTGCGAGCGCCTTGCCGCCCTCGATGACGAGGTCGATGGCAAGGATGACAAGCAGGATGGCCAGGATCGCGCGGATGTAGCACCAGGCAAGGCCGGTGCCGCCGGCGATGATGGCAGTGATCTGGGACTTGATGGTGAACACCAGAGACGTCAGCGTCACGAGGATCATGAAGATCATCGGGAAGTAGAACATCTTGTTGTTTCTGCCCATCTTGCCGAGCCATGCGGCGACGGCCAGCAGGCCGAGGCCGGCCAGGAGCTGGTTGGCAGCGCCGAACAGGGGCCAGATCTTTGCATAACCGGTCATGCCGAGGGCAATGCCGAGCACGACGGTGATCGCGGTGGAGACGTACGGATTGCAGAGAACCTTGCGCGCGCCGGTAACGGTCGCATCGCCGGCCTTCTCACCGGGCTTGAGCCAGAACTCCTGGAACATGTAGCGAGCCAGACGGGTCGCGGTGTCCAGAGAGGTCAGGCAGAACACGGACACGGCCAGGACCATCAGCGTGTAGGTGACGGACACAGCGCCGGAGCCGAAGATCTTGCCGAGCATCTGGGACAGGCCGGTCGCGAACACGACGGTCGGGGTGACGGTCGTACCAGCCTGGTAATCTTTCCAGATGTACGCAACAGCGCACAGGGAAACGATCGCGAGCACGCACTCAATGAGCATGCCGCCGTAGGCGATGGGCTGCGCGTCCTTCTCATTGTTGAGCTGCTTGGCCGTCGTGCCGGAACCAACGAGGGAGTGGAAGCCGGAGATGGCGCCGCAGGCAATGGTCACGAACAGAGCCGGGAACATATAGCCAAGGGAGCTGCCCGTCGGGGCGATGGTGTCTTTGAAGCCGGTGAACGCAGGCATATCCAGCGTCGGATGGCAGCCGATGACACCGATGATCGCGAGGATCATCATCGCGTACAGCAGGAACGAGCTGAGGTAGTCACGCGGCTGGAGCAGGATCCACACAGGCGTGACGGAAGCGACCAGAATGTAGATGCCGCAGATGATCATCCAGGTCTGGTAGCTCAGGTAGATCGGATGCCACTTGATGCCAAGCCACATCACCAAGGCAATGGCCACAACACCGATGACCGTGGACACGCCGATCGGCGCATTTCTGCGGTACACGAAGAAACCGAAGAAGATCGCCAGGACGATGAACAGCAGCGAGATGATTGCCGTCGTGGCGTTGGCCGCGGAAGCAGCCACATCCACGACCCCATCCACATAGGTGGCCTTGAACGTATTGGCAACGATGGACGCGAACGCGGCCACGACCAGGATCAGGGTCAGGTAAGAGAAGATGAGGAACAGGCGCTTGGCCTTCTTGCTGATGCTGGTCTCGACAACGGTGCCGATGGACTGGCCGTTATTGCGGACAGAGGCAAACAGTGCGCCGTAGTCATGCACACCACCGAAGAAGATGCCGCCGATGAGCACCCACAGCAGCACCGGGACCCAGCCGAAAACAGCGGCCTGAATAGGACCGTTGATCGGGCCGGCACCCGCGATGGAGGAGAAGTGGTGTCCCATCAGGACAGGGGCTTTTGCGGGGCAGTAGTCCATACCGTCTTCCAGCTCGTGAGCCGGGGTGGAACGGGACGGGTCGATACCCCACTGTTTGGACAGCCATCCGCCGTAGAACACATAGCCCAGGGCGAGAATGACAATACCAATAATCAGAATTACAGCAGCATTCATTGAATTAACTCCCTTCTTTCATATTCTTAAACAGTGTTGTCTTCAACAACTGTGCTGTACTGCGTCCGCTGCCGTTGGCAGCCGTTTTGCCGGTGCTCAGCTCCGCAACGCCGGTGTGGTAATCCATCCAGCCGTGGAAGGCGAGCTTGAAGCTCTTATAAATGCGTGTGCGGCGCAGGGCACGCAGCGCATCCGGCTCACAGGTGTCACACAAAAAGATCGCCGTGATATAAGAGCACATATGGTTCGGACCCGGCTCGATCCGCTGCAGGCCGTCAACACGCGCCTGCTCACGGCACTGCTCGAAGATTTCCTTCGTGAGCACGGGCACCGAGAAAATGTAGACATATTCGTTGTTGTCGGCCTCCCAGAGCTTGGCGGCCTTGACCAGAACATATTTCTCAGAGTGGATGTGCAGCCCGGCCTCTGCGACCAGATGGCCCTTCGGCTCTTCATGGCGCACAACATCAAAATATCCCGAATAACTGTGGCACAGTTTGTCGAGCGCTTCTTCGCGGGTCATTCGCTGTCCTCCCCGTTCGATGCAGAATTTTCATAGTATGCTTTCATGCAGGTCATGAACAAACTAAGAACAAAGTGTAAACACATTGCTAAGATTATGATAGCGCGCACACCAGAATCTTTCAAGTGAAAAGAATGACAAATATCCGGTTTCTTTTTTGTCAACTTTTCATAAGCATTGCACAAAAACACCGAAAGATGTTATGTTATGTAAACCGTTTTCGTTCAAATCATACAAGTCTGGTGGGGAACGCAATCTCATGATTTTTCAGAGAAAACATTGGTAGGTCAGGAAATTGACGAACTTTTCGGCATTCTTGCTCACAATTATGTTAACCATACACAAAACGCAACTTTTTGCCGTGCTTGCAGGCACGAAATCAGTCGAAAAATGATTGACAGAACGGATGATTCCTGATACAATGAGGCGTCTCAATTGGAATGATCTTCAGAGTCTTTCCGAAGCAAGATGCGACCGCCGCCGTGCCCCGCACGCCGGCCAAGGCCATACGGACAGCCGGGTCGAATGCCGCAAACCGCACGCATGTGCGGTGGCAACTTCTGTTGCCTTATTGATTGAGTTAAAAGCTCAAGTTTTATAAGTTGGTCACTTAAAACCAGGCTGCTTTCAGCATCCAAACTTGTGAAATGGTCAATAAGAGTAGTAAAAGTAATCTTTGCTATATAGACTCTCAAGACACGACATTCTGTTGGGAACGGTGTGCACGGGCCGGACGCGGCTGCGTGCCGACGTGCGCCAATCGGATTTGTCTCGCTCACAAGCGCCGCTGCTGACTTTGCAGCGGCGTTTTTTGTGCCTGAAGGGGGACATCAACCATGAAAAAAGTCATTGAGCTCCGGGGCGTCACCAAACAATTTGACGGCGAAACCGTTCTCGACAGCATCGACCTCGACATCTACGACAACGAATTCCTCACGCTGCTCGGCCCCTCCGGCTGCGGCAAGACCACGACCCTGCGCATGATCGGCGGCTTTGAAACGCCCGATCAGGGGGACATTCTCTTCCTCGGAGAGCGCATCAACGACATTCCGCCGCACAAGCGCAACATCAACACCGTCTTTCAGCGCTATGCCCTCTTCCCCCACCTGAACGTGTTTGAAAATGTTGCCTTCCCGCTGCGCGAGCAGAAGCTGCCGCGCGACGAGATCGAGCAGAAGGTCAACGAGATGCTTGCGCTCGTCAAGCTCACGGGCTTTGAGCGGCGCAACGTCACGCGTCTGTCCGGCGGCCAGCAGCAGCGCGTCGCCATCGCGCGTGCACTCGTGAGCCGTCCGCGCGTGCTGCTGCTCGACGAGCCGCTCGCCGCGCTCGACCTGAAGCTGCGCAAGGACATGCAGCAGGAGCTCAAGAACATCCAGAAGGCCACCGGCATCACGTTCGTGTTCGTCACGCACGATCAGGAGGAGGCGCTGAGCATGTCCGACACCATCGTCGTCATGTCTGAGGGACGCATCCAGCAGATCGGCACGCCGATCGATATATATAATGAGCCGGAAAACGCTTTCGTGGCCGACTTCATCGGTGAGAGCAACATCGTCGACGGTATCATGCGCAAGGATTTCAGCGTCACGTTCTCGGGCCACACGTTCACGTGCGTGGACAAGGGCTTTGCCAAAAACGAGAATGTCGATGTCGTCATCCGTCCGGAGGATGTGGATATCGTGCCCATCGAGCAGGGCATGCTGCGCGGCACGGTCACGTCCATCACGTTCATGGGCGTGCATTATGAGATCATCATCGACATCAACGGCTTCAAATGGATGATCCAGACGACGGACTATGTTGACGAGGGCGCGGAGGTCGGCCTTTATATCGAGCCCGACGCCATCCACATCATGAAAAAGTCCGAGTATTCGGGCATGTACGGCGACTACTCCTCGTTCAGCAACGAGCTGGACGAGCTCTCGGACGCAGAAAGCGAGCCGGACGAATGAGCAGCCGCATCCGCACCGAAAACCGCCGCGCCTCGCTGGCGCAGCGTCTGGCGCTCGCACCGTATTCCGTGTGGGCGGTCATCTTCGTGGCCGTGCCGCTCGTGTTCGTGGCCTACTATGCGTTCACGGATGAGAGCTTCCGGTTCACGACCGAAAACCTGACGAAATTTTTCACCGCCGTGAGCACGATCACCGACGACAGCGGCGCCACGCGCGAGGTACACACCTACCTGCTCATCTTCTGGCGCTCGGTGAAGCTGGCCGTCATCTCCACGGCCGTCTGCCTGCTCATGGGCTACCCCATCGCATATATCATCGCGCGCGCCGCACCGCGCACGCAAAAGACGATCATCACGCTCATCATGATCCCGATGTGGATGAACTTCCTCATCCGCACCTACGCGTGGATGACCATCCTGCAGGACACGGGCCTGCTCAACGCGCTCTTTTCCGCGCTGCATCTCGGGCAGGCGCACATCATCGGCACGGAGGCCGCCGTCGTCATCGGTATGGTCTATGACTACTTCCCGTATATGATTCTGCCGATCTACTCGGTCATGGCCAAGATGGACACACGCCTGATCGAGGCCGCGCGCGACCTCGGCTGCAACAGTCTCGGCGTGCTGCGCCGGGTCATCTTCCCGCTGAGCCTGCCGGGCGTCGTGTCCGGCATCACGATGGTGCTCATCCCGTCGATCAGCACCTTTTATATCTCGCAGAAGCTCGGCAACGGCAAGTTCTTCCTCATCGGTGACGCCATTGAGGGGCAGTACGTGGCCAACAACCTGCACTTTGCCGCCGCCATTGCCTTCATCCTCATGCTGATCCTGCTGGCGGCCATGGCGCTGATGAAGCGCGGCACGAACAAGCGCGTCTACGGAGGTGTGTGATATGAAACGAGCTGCAAAAATCTACACCGCCCTCATCTTCGTGTTTCTGTTTGCGCCGATCGCGATCCTGCTGGTGTTCTCGTTCAACGGCGCAAAGAGCCTGTCGGTCTTTTCCGGCTTCTCATTGAAATGGTATTACGAGCTGTTTCGTGACGCCGAAACGCTCAACGCGCTCAAAAACACGCTCATCCTCGCCGTGATCGCATCGATCGTCTCGACCGTGATGGGCACGGCCGCCGCCGTGGGCATGAATAAGCTGCGCAGCAAATATCTGCGCGCCGCGCTCGACACCGCGACCGACATCCCCATGATGAATCCGGACATCATCACCGGCATCTCGCTCATGCTCATGTTCGTGTTCTTCGGACGGCTGCTCGGCGCGACCACGAGTCTCGGCTTCTGGTCAATGCTCGCGGCGCACATCACATTCTGTCTGCCGTATGTCATCATGCAGGTGCTTCCGAAGCTGCAGCAGATGGACCGCGCGCTGCCTGAGGCCGCAATGGACCTCGGCTGCACGCCGGTGCGCGCATTCTTCCGTGTGGAGGTGCCGGAGATTCTGCCCGGCATCATCACTGGCATGATCATGGCCTTCACGCTCTCGCTCGACGACTTCGTCATCAGCTACTTCACGCAGGGCAGCGGCTTCCAGACGCTCCCGATCCGCATCTACAACATGACGAAAAAGACCGTCACACCGAAGATGTACGCACTGGCGACGATCATCTTCTTCGTCATTCTCGCGCTGCTGCTGCTGACCAACCTCGTCGACGAGGACGACACGCAGCGTATCCGCGACGCCCGCCGCGCCAAGCGCGAGGGCAAGCCCGCCCGTCCCGCACGCAGCGGCGGCAGCCGCCGTCCCGTGCGTGCCGCCGTCGGCATCCTGACGGCC
>OLGI01000053.1_pt1 | contig 119847 bp, 79 predicted proteins | sample 1605221 | NCBI WGS metagenome assembly OLGI01 (sample SAMEA3888915, study PRJEB22519) | human gut metagenome | biome: human gut; feature: human-associated habitat; material: faeces | place: Denmark | collected 2010 | reverse complement strand
CGATTCTTTTAGTCATTTGCAAAGGTACGCGTTTCTTCGATACTTGCAACCCTTCTGAGCTATTTTTTTCACCCCTTATCCTCTTTCTTATCAATCAAATAGGCTATCCGTTACGAAACAGCCGATTCCTTTCACGAACCATTCTTTTTACCCCCTTAAAAAACGCAAGATCTAGACGATCGTTTAGACTAGTCGTTTTCGGGTAAAACAAGGGTGCTAAACGACGGGATGGACTTTAATTAACACTATTATTAATATTAAATTTTGAATTTATGAACAAAAGGATTTTTACCTTGTTAACAGCTGGTTTACTGCTAGGTGGACCTGCTTTTAATGCTGCGTATGCCGCTACTGATCTTACGACTAAGACCGTAATTTCCTATAGCGAGAATAAGACGGCTCTTGCTAATGGAATGAGCTTTTATCTAGGTGCGTCTGAGAGTGCATTGTTGAAGGTTACAGATGTTCTTACGACAAAGGACAAAAAGAAGGTCATTTCTTTTGGTGATGCTGATGGTAATGCAACTACAGGAGTCGTATTTACTATCCGTAATTATTCATCTAACTCTTTTGAGTTGTGGGCTAATGTTGGTGGTGTGGCTTATCAGGTAGTTACCGATAAAGGCGGTAATGCGTTGACTGCCGCTACCGACAAGAATCTTTCTGAGTTGAATGCTAAGTTCGCTGTATCAGAGGGCAAGTTGAAATTCTCAGGTTTGTATACAGTAACTGTACCTACAAAAGAAGTAGAGAATGGCTTGAAAGCATTCTCTTGCTCAGAGGGTATTGATGCCGCTTATTTGAATGACTATAATTCAAATGGCACAACATTGTCATTCGATTATACAACGAATGAACTGGTTGGAAATTTGTTTGATAAGGTTGTTCCCGTATCATTTACGGATGAGGTTGCGGCAACTCAACCTTCTGATGAGAATAAGTTGGCTGCCGGTACTTATTTCGTGAAAGGTGATTCGAAGAAAGTTAAGGCATTTGTTAGTGCGGTAAATGCAGAGACTCCAGATAATGACGCAATCTTGACAGCGGCTCAAGAAATTACATTCTTAGCTTTAGATCCCTCTAATCGTTATGACATCAATGGTAAGCAAGACAATGAGGGATATGCTTTGTATTGGATGAAGGGATCGGTTGCTACGGCCAACGCTGACTCTTGCTCTAACGCAAACTTTACGATTACGGCGAAAGACGTATTGAATGAGGATGGTAAATTGACGTTGACTGTTGATTATAAGAAAAAAGATCAAACAACAGCCGCGACGAAGGTTTACGTAGCTGCTGTTAAGCCATCTGTTTCTGATACGAAAACTTATGTTACTTCTGTTCTAATGTCAGGAACGAAATATTCCGCTATCCATCCTCAACTAGGTGAAAACTCTTACCTTGACGCTTCAGTATTGTTGAAGAAGAACATTGAGAATGTGGTTAATATCTACTTCACTAGCTCAACCAAGAGTGAGAATGATGAGGCTGATTCACAAACTGAGTACCATAAGTATTTGACAATAGATCCTGCTGATGGTTCAAGCTTAAGTGTCGCCGCTTATAATAGCGTAGATTTCACTATGCCGGTATCACAATGGATCGTTTCTGGCTTCAACGGCAAATATGAATTTACATTGACAAACCGTGAGACTGGTGATGATTTAGTATTACGTTTACAACCTAATGGTGCTGAAGGTGGCTATAAGGTAGTTAACGCTAAGTACAACGGCACTGATGTAACAATCGCCGCAAATAAGGGTGTAACAACAGCGTTAGCTTTAGCAAACAATACTTCCGTTAAGTTCAACACGATCGCTACGACTCGTACGGACGGATATAAGGTATTCACGGATACTCAGATCGCAGAAGGCTTTAAGATGACATTCAATGGTAAGGACGCGTTATTTGGAGAGAAAGCTCTTTACGCTATTGATGACAATGCTACTAAAACAATGAAGGCTTCAACCAAAGAGGAGAATTTAATCGTTCTTTATCCGGAAAGAATAAAGGGAGCAAAAGATCATTCTACTAAATCTCTGCAAGGTGTTGAGGATTATGTGATAAGCACAAATGCTTTCGCTTATTTGAATGATAAGGGAGAGGTTGTCATGAAGGCTGATGGCGATACATTGGTTGTTCCGACTTATGTTTTACGCTATACGGAAGCCAAAGGTGATGATGCTAAATATCTTGGCGCTGCCGCATCTAGAGATAAGGCTGCTGATGCCGCTACAGAGTTCGCTGTTGTTAAGAATGCCGCTGGCGCTTATTCTTTAGTTGCGGTGAAGGATGTAACAGACGGTAAGCTTAGTTATGAGGGTTCCACTGGTTCAAATGCGAAAACAGCAAAAATTGGAACAACAGATTTGAAGGTTTCTTTCGATGGTGATCGTTATATGGCAGCTAAAGTCTTGAATGAGGCTTACGCTAACGTTGAGGTTTTGGACGCTAATCCGTTCAACCCGTCATTGGCCGCTAAACCTCGTCACGCTTCTTTCGACAATATGTTAGGCTCTATCAACTATCAGTTGAATAAGAATGGCTTCAACGAGGGCATCTTGTCCGCTGAAAGCATGATCTTCTGGTTAGATACAGCGGATAGCAAGGCTAAGACTCCGTCATTCTATATCTCTAAGGGTATTGAGGTGGCTGAAGGTGAGGAAAAACCGGCTGAGAGAATGTTCATGTTCAATCCGACAGATTCTTTGCATTATTTCGTTGAAGGTTCTGCGCAACAATATACGGACGAGAAATATTATTTGGAAGGTTCAGGCAAGTCTGAGACGAAGGTTATCTTCCGCCCGGCTATCCTTACGGGGGTTGATACAATCACTACTACCGTGAAAGGTGAGACCGTTAAGGTTGTTAAGGAGCTTAACGATGACAAGAGCGTGAAATCAACAGATCGATTGGATGCGTTCAAATTTAATATCACACTTGCGGAGGGAGATGATGAATATTTCGTTTCTTCTCAAAGAAAGGTCAAAGAGGGTGATGTTTATAAGACAGCTTATGTATATGCTTTGAATGGTATGTTAGGTTTAACAACAAATCCAGAAAAGGCAATGGTCTTCACGCTTGGCACAGAGGTTCCGACAGCCAACGAATCTATCGACGCAAAAGAATCTTCTATCGTAGTTGTAGCCGGTAACGGTGTCGTAACTATCCAAGGTGCCGCAGGCGAGACTGCTTACGTTCGTACTGTATTAGGCCAGACAGTTGCTGAGACGGTTCTTACTTCCGACAACGCTACTATCGCCGCTCCTGCTGGTGTAGTATTCGTAACGGTAGGTAACGAGACAGTGAAAGTAGCTGTAAAATAAGGATATTCAATAAAGGAATAATGAAATAAGATAATCAACAATTCCCGTGAGGGTTTCGATCCCAAGTAATCCGTGACGGATGAACAGGCGGGAGTTGGATTAATATTAATACTAAAGTAATAAATTAAGAGGTCCGTAAGTACCTCCGTGAGGAGGAAGTACGGATAAAGGAACAAGAGGATGCGTCGATATAATGTACGCATCCTCTTTTGTGTCTATAGCGCGGGTATCGAGGATAAATCCTGCTTCTACTTGCAAAAGAGCGAGATAAGCAACGGCACGCTGATCTCGAGGATAATCCCGTGAATAATAGCCACAGGTACGATATTCTTTCCGGAATACCGGCTGATAACCGGAAGGCAGACATCCATGGAATTGATTCCCGCCACGGATACCGGAGCGAATTTACCAAAGAAAGAGGCATACAGCGGTGCCCCGAATAAAGCTAACATTTCCCGGATGATATTAGCCAATAACGCGATAGCCCCAAGTTGCGAAGCGATCTCTATCCCTGCCGACGCCTCTTTCAGTTGTACGATAAGCAAGGAGGATAAGGAATAATAGGCGAATCCGCTTCCTACAGCCATACAATCATATATATTCCACGAGGTCAATAACAAACTTGCCGCCGCGGAGAATACTAACGTGCCGATGATCGTAAAGAACGGCAGTAACAAACTGGAAAACCGGATATCCTTTACCATCTTTCCTAATTCGGCGTTTGCTCCCAGATTCAATCCTACTTGGATAACGAGGGCGTATAGCAAGAATTGCGGTAGTTTTTCGCAATACGTGGAGATAGTCGTGTTGGCGAAGGTTCCGCAAAAGATTCCCGCTGTGAAACATAAGATAACGATTAGGTTATTTTTCATTGAGACCTCCTTTCTTGATAAATAATTTATAAGCGATAAAAGATGCTACCAGACTTCCCAATACTCCGCAAATAGCAAGTATGGCTGCTTGTATTCCAAACTCACCAATATTATTCAGCAAAGATTGGTTGGCTCCTATGGTAATACCAAATATGAACAACATCGCGAAAATCGTATAAGAGATGGAATGTTCCAATCCCTTGAAAGCGGGGACGTGTCGGCATAAATAACCGACGCTTATCCCCAGACCTAATAGACCTAGAATGATAAACATAAGCATATTGTATTTTGAGATGCGCAAGACATCTTTTCCCCGGAAACGAAGCATACGAATACTCCCTCTTTTCCGCAGAAGTTAAACTTGAGTGCAATTAAGACCTAGATGTAGGTGTAAGAAGAGAACTATAAAAAGAAGTCCTCTCAAGAAGAGTATGGATGGATTTAGACAAAACCGCTGAACCAATGAACATGCACGATCGTATTGCCCGAGAAAGCCCGGGTATACCATCTTTTTGAGTTGTTCAGAAGCTTCTTGTTCATCTTATTTGTATCATTGTTTGATTTCCGGCGCAAAGGTAGTAATAAATTAGAGATTCTAAAACTTTTTCTAGGATCGGATATATAAGGGACTTGACTTGGATTTTGGATCTTTTTATGTACATTTGAGGTCCTACCCGCTATTGGGCCAACTAAAAACGGATAGAACAGATATGATTAAAAGAAAAGATTGGTTATGAGGAAAAGAATGATTTTAACAGCATTGGCGGCTGTCGCTATCCCTACGTTGTTGATGGCGGCGGATGAGGCGAGATTAATGCGCTTTCCGGCTACAAATGATTCAGAGATTGTATTCTCGTACGCTGGCGATTTATATAAGGTCCCGGCTACAGGTGGTGAGGCACAGCGATTGACATCGTATGTGGGGTATGAGATGTTTCCCCGTTTCTCCCCGGATGGTAAGACGATCGCTTTTACGGGACAGTACGACGGTAACACGGAAGTGTACACGATGCCCTCTTCCGGCGGTGAGCCATTGCGTATCACTTACACGGCTACGAATAGCCGTGATGATCTGGGCGATCGCATGGGCCCGAATAATATCGTGATGACTTGGACACCGGACGGTAATGGTATTGTTTACCGCAACCGCATCAGCGATGGGTTCTCCGGCAAGTTATATACGGTAAATAAAGAAGGTGGCCTTTCCGAGGTGGTTCCCTTGCCCGAGGGCGGCTTTTGTAGCTATTCGCCCGACGGAAAACAATTGGCTTACAACCGGGTAATGCGTGAGTTCCGTACATGGAAATACTATAAGGGCGGTATGGCCGATGATATCTGGGTGTATAATCCGGAGAAGAAAAGTGTAGAGAATATCACGAACAATGAGGCGCAAGATATCTTTCCGATGTGGATTGGTGATGAGATCTATTTCCTTTCGGATCGGGATTACACGATGAACTTGTTCGTTTACAATACGAAGACAAAACAAACAAGTAAGGTGACGAACTTCACCGAGTACGACGTGAAATTCCCTAGCAGCTTCGGCAATACGATCGTTTTCGAGAATGGAGGCTATATCTATAAGATGGATGCGGCGTCGAAGAAACCGGAGAAAGTGAACGTAACCCTGGCCTCCGATAATGTCTACGCACGTAGCGAGATCAAGGATGGCTCCAAATATATCACGAGTGCCAGCCTCTCCCCAAAAGGTGAGCGTATGGTGGTGACGGCTCGTGGCGAGGTCTTCAATATCCCGGTAGATAAAGGGGTTACGAAAAATATCACCCGTACTCCGGGAGCGCACGAACGTGACGCTCAATGGTCGCCGGACGGAAAACATATAGCCTATATCTCCGACGCTACCGGCGAGACCGAGCTGTATCTCCAAGATTCCGAGGGGGGCGAGCCTACCCTGTTGACCAAGAATAACGATACGTATATCCGTACTTTCCAGTGGAGTCCGGATTCCAAGAAGATTGTCTATACGGATCGTAAAAATCGTATCAATCTTTTGGACGTATCTAACAAACAGCTAACGACTATCTCACAAAGTCTGTTAGGTGAAGCCCGCAACGTAAGTTTCTCCCCGGATAATAATTGGTTGACTTATTCCCGTGTGTCCGATAATAATTTCTCGATCGTCTATGTCTACGATATCGCGGGTAAGAAAGAATATCCCGTGACCGATAAATGGTACGAGTCTTATTCTCCGGTATTCAGTACGGATGGCAAATATCTGGTATTCACTTCCGCCCGTGATTTCAATCCTACGTATAGCCAAACGGAATGGAATCATGTGTATAATAATATGGGTGGCGTATATCTGGCGTTATTGTCTAAGGATACCGCTTCCCCGTTTATGGAAACGGATGCGGAGGTAGCCATTGAATCTACCCCGGCGAAAGCGGATGCCTCTAAAAAGGACGAGACAAAGAATGAGGCTTCTACTCCGGTCGTAAAGATTGATATAGAGGGTATCACGGATCGAATCGTTAAGCTCCCCTTGCCGGGATCGAATTACTACGATCTTTATTCCGATGGAACGAACGTGTATTATTTCACGAAAGGCGGCATGAAGATGTTTGACTTGAAGAAACAGAAAGAGGAAACCGTTAGCGATGCCGCTATGATGGTTGATCCGGCTGGCAAGAAAGCTGTTTTCTTTAAGGACGATCAACTATTCGTAACCGATATACCGAAAGGTAAAGCGGATTTAAGTAAGCCGGTTAATCTGGCGAATATGAAGATCACGGTAGACTATACGAAGGAATGGGCGCAAATCTTCGACGAGGCTTGGCGTGCTTTCCGGGATGGTTTCTATCTGGAGAATATGCATGGCAAGGATTGGAAGGCGATCAAGGAGAAATACGCCGCCCTTCTTCCTTACGTGAAAACACGTTTGGACTTGAATTATATTATTGGCGAGATGATCGGCGAGCTGGGAGTAGGGCATGCTTATGTGAACCCCGGTGAGGTGGAAAGTCCTAAACGGGTATCGATGGGTCTGCTAGGTGCTGAGGTTTCTCGGGATAAGAGTGGTTTCTTCCGCTTGGAAAAGATCCTGCCGGGGGCTTCTTGGAGTAAGGAATTACGTTCTCCATTGACAGAGCCGGGTGTTGAGGCGAAGGCCGGAGAGTATATCGTCGCTATAGACGGAGTACCTACGAATAGCGTGAACGATATGTATAAGTTGTTGATCGGGAAGGCGAACGTTCCGACCGAGTTGTCTTTGAATAGCAAGCCTCAGTTGGCGGGGGCTCGTAAGATCGTGGTCAGTCCGTTGGCGGAAGAATATTCTTTGTATCACTATAATTGGATCCAAGATAATATCAAGAAGGTAGATAAGGCGACGAACGGTAAGGTCGGTTATATCTATATCCCGGATATGGGGCCGGAAGGCTTGAATGAGTTCTCCCGCTATTTCTATCCGCAATTGGATAAAGAAGGTTTGATTATCGATGATCGTGCGAATGGCGGTGGAAATGTCTCCCCGATGATTCTGGAACGTCTGTCTCGTGAGCCGTATCGTTTGACAATGCGCCGGGGTTCTTCTTTGATCGGGACCGTACCGGATGCCGTACAGGTTGGCCCGAAAGTTTGCTTGATCAATAAGTATTCCGCTTCCGATGGCGATTTATTCCCGTGGGGCTTCCGTGCGCTTGGCTTAGGTAAATTGATTGGAACCCGTACTTGGGGCGGTATCATCGGTATTAGCGGCCCGCTTCCTTATATGGACGGTACGGATATCCGTGTGCCTTTCTTCACGAGCTATGATCCGAAGACGGGTAACTGGATTATCGAGAACCACGGTGTGGATCCGGATATCTTGATCGATAACGACCCCATCAAGGAATGGAGCGGTGAGGATCAACAATTAGACCGTGCTATCGAGGAAGTCATGAAACAATTAAAAGAACGCAAACCGCTAGCCCCTGTCCCCGCACCAAGGGACTGGAGCCATAAATAATGAGAGGTTATTTGTAGAGATGGGGCACGCCTCGTCTCTACAAATAAATAGTAAACGGATTAAAAACTAGTAATCTATCTATGGAACGATTCGCAGCCATTGACTTTGAGACCGCTAATGGAAAGCGGAGCAGTATTTGCAGTATAGGTATCGCCATATTGGAGGATGACTGGGTAGTAGATAGCATTTATACCTTGGTACGTCCTACCCCTAATTTCTATACCCGTTGGACTACGGCTATACATGGGTTGAGCGTTGAGGATACGAATGATGCGTTATGTTTCGAGGAGGCTTGGGAAAGCATCGCCCCGAAACTAAAGGATCTCCCCCTTGTTGCCCATAACAGTCCGTTTGATGAGGGATGCCTGAAAGCCGCCCACGAGGTATATGACTTAGCCTATCCGAAATATCCCTTCTATTGCACTTGCCGTCTATCCCGGAAGATGTACCCATTTCTGGTAAATCATCAGTTGCAGACAGTAGCCGCCCACTGCGGTTACGACCTTACCCGACATCATAACGCCATGGCCGACGCTTACGCCTGTGCTCATATCGCCCTTACGATGATGCGGGAAAAAGAGGTCGATACCTTGGAGGCACTTATGGCTTCCTGTTACTCTAGGTAACTATGGGGTGTTTTTCCCGGCTATTTTATCCACCACGACAGCGATAGCGCCATCTCCCGTCACGTTGCAAGCGGTGCCAAAACTATCCATGGCAATATAAAGGGCGATCATCAACGCTTGCAGTGTCTCATTGAATCCCAGCATACTTTGCAAGATACCCAAAGCGGCCATAATAGCCCCTCCCGGAACCCCTGGAGCCGCTACCATCGTAATTCCCAGCATCATGATAAATCCGCTGAAGTTGGAGAAGGTAACCGGTTCTCCCGCCATGATCATGATAGCCATAGCGCAAGCTACGATTTTCATGGTGCTACCTGCCAGATGGATCGTGGCGCAAAGCGGTACGGTAAAGATCGCTATATTCTCCCGTACGCCATTCTTGACAGCCTGCGCCAGTGTCACGGGAATCGTGGCGGCGGAGGATTGGGTCCCCAGAGCCGTAGCGTAGGCCGGTAACATATTCTTCAAGAGGCGGAGCGGATTTTTCCCGGCTATGGCTCCGGCTATCGTGAATTGGATCAATAACAATAATACATGTAAGACAAAGATGACTATGATAACCTTGAGGAACATCGTGATAATACTCATGACTTGTCCGCTCACGGTCATGTTCAGGAAGATACCGAAAATATGGAGCGGTAATAACGGGATGATAACCACCTCGATCAGCTTAATGATAATTTCCTTGAAATCCGTGAAAGAGTCACGCAGGGTGGTTCCTGCTATATTAGAAAGCCCTAGGCCAATCGTAAAGGATAGCAGCAAGGCTGTCATGACATCCATTAAAGGCGGCATATTTACCACGAAGTAAGGTGTCAGCATGAAATCTTCCGGATTCTCCATCGCCGTCAATTCCGTGTTGGTCGGTAGTATGTGCGGGAATATAGCCGATCCGCTCAGGAACGTGAAGAAACCCGAGAAGACTGTTGAACCGTAGGCGATCAAGGCGGTTATCAATAATAGCTTTCCGGCTCCTTTGCCCAGATCTCCGATAGCGGGAGTCACCAGCCCCAATATGATTAGAGGGATGGAGAACGATAGGAAGTTGCCGAACAATGAATTGAAGGTTACAAAGATACGTGCGATTCCTCCCGGTAAAAACTGGCCGAACAATACGCCGGCGGCGATAGCGATAACGACTTTAGTTAACAATGATACTCTGATCTTCTTCATGGTGTTGCTTTATTTTGAAGCCAATGGCGGCCATCGTAATACTCATCAACGGACTGATCAGGTTAAAGAAGCAATAAGGAAGATACGTCAGGGTCGCTACGCCTAATATCGTGGCTTGCGTCATGCCGCAGGTGTTCCACGGTACCAGCACGGACGTTACGGTTACGGAATCTTCCGTCGTACGGCTTAACAGGCGACTCTCATATCCTTTTTTCTTGTAGATATCCTTGAACATATTTCCGGTAAGGATAATAGATATGTATTGATCGGCCGTAACGATATTCAAGAATAAACCAGAGAATACGGTAGACGCCACCATGCCGACCCTCCGTTTCATAAAGCGCAGGAATACGGACGTAAGGCTTTCCAGCATACCGCTGGCCGTCATGGAACCACCGAAGCACATGGCGCAGATGATCAGCCAGATCGTATTCATCATACCCGCCATACCCCGGGTGGCGACCAAGCTGTTCAAGGCCTCGTTGCCCGTATCGATTTGGGTACTCCCGTAGAATGTCATGAATAATCCCTTAAACAGGGAGGAGGCATCCGCTACCGACGCTCCCGCTACCTCTTGCAATAAATGAGGCTGGAAAAAGATCGCGAGCACCCCCGCCATCGCTGTCGAGATAAACAAGGTGATCAAAGACGGTACTTTCTTGGCGATTAATATACCCGTTACCACCGGTACGATCAGTAGCCAGAGCGAGATATTAAAACTTTCGTTCAACGAGGCGGCGAACTCGGCTATTTGCCCGGATGCGTTCGAGGTATGCGTAAAACCCGCTATGGTAAAGATAATCAACGTGATCACCATAGACGGTATTGTCGTAAGCATCATATACCGGATATGGGAGAACAAAGGGGTATGCGTTACGGAAGAGGCTAATACCGTCGTGTCCGAAAGCGGTGAGATCTTATCCCCGAAATAAGCGCCCGAGATGATCGCCCCGGCTACCCACCCCGTAGCGAAGCCCTGTGCCTCACCGATACCCATCAAGGCGATACCGATCGTGGCGATGGTAGTCCACGAGCTACCGGTCATAACGGATACGACAGCGCAGATCACGCAACAAGAGGCAAGGAAGAAACTCGGATGGATGATTTGCATCCCGTAATAAATCAAGGTCGGGACGATACCGCTGATCATCCAGCTACCGGATAAAGCGCCAATCAACAATAGGATAATTATAGCTGTGGCCACTCCCAATATGTTTTTACATATCGCCTCTTCTATATCACGCCATTTGACTTTGCAGAAGATCATGGCCAAAAGGGAGGCCACCGCCGTGGTGGTAAGTAATACGACTTGGCTTCCGCCGCTCAACGCGTCGCTGCCAAAAGTGCGTATGGTTACAAACAAAAGAGCTACCAGCACGAGGATAGGCACTAGTGAAAGTAGAGGGGAGGGCATCTTCTTAAGATGATTTTCCATTGTTCATTCAGTCGCTTAAATAATGATGGTGCGAAAATACTAAAAATACCTTGAATAGCGCTATGAATTATAGATTGATTTCCTTATTTCACAGTCTTTTGGACGATTTTATAACCGGTTGCCGCTATAAGAATGCTCATAAACGGGCTGACGATATTAAAGACGCAATAAGGGAAATAAGTCCAAGTAGATACGCCAAGGATTGTAGATTGCGTCATGCCGCAAGTCGTCCACGGGATCAGCACGGAGGTGACGGTGACGGAGTCTTCCGTTGTCCGGCTAAGCAGGCGGCTCTCGAATCCCCGTTGCTTATATACTTCTTTAAACATTTCGCTGTTCAGGATGATGGCGATGAACTGGTCCGCCGTGCAGATGTTCAAGGATAATCCGGATACGACGGTAGAGGCGACCATGCTGGTACGGCCTCGCATGAAATGCAAGAAGATACGTGTGATGCTTTCCAGCATGCCGCTAGCGGACATGGCCCCGCCGAAACACATGGCGCAAATGATCAGCCAAATCGTGTTCATCATCCCGGCCATTCCCCGGGTGGAGACTAGAGAGTTCAGGGCCTCGTTGCCGGTCTGTATCTGCGTGCTGTCATAGAAAGTCATCAGCAGGCCTTTGATATAGGCGATAATCCCGCTATCCGTGATCCCGGAAATCTCCAATAAGGCGTTTGGCTGGAAGATCAAGGCGAATATTCCGGCGAGTATGGAAGAGGCGAAAAGCACTACGATCGAAGGTGTCTTCTTGGCGATCATGATTCCGGTAACGATCGGTACGATCATAAGCCAAGGCGTGATATGGAACGAGCCTTTCAAGGCTTCGGAGAAAGCGGCTATCTGGGATGCGTCCGCTGTCTCCCTCGAGAATCCGGCGATGCTGAATACGATCAGTGCGACGATCATAGAGGGAACGGTCGTATAAAGCATATACCGGATATGCGTGAAAAGGGGCGTGTCCGTTACGGAGGCCGCCAATACCGTAGTGTCTGATAACGGCGACATCTTATCCCCGAAATAAGCGCCCGATATAATCGCTCCCGCTACCCACCCCGTACTGAAGCCTTGCGCCTCGCCAATCCCGATCAAGGCGATCCCGATGGTGGCGATGGTAGTCCACGAGCTACCCGTCATGACCGATACGATACTGCATAGCAGGCAACAGGCCACGAGGAAGAAATCCGTTTGCATGACTTGCAACCCGTAATAGATCAAGGACGGCACGATCCCGCTTACCATCCAACTGCCCGATAGGGTTCCGATCAATAAAAGGATGATGACAGACGGTGCGATCCCATAGATGTTACGGGCGATTTGCCCCTCGATATCTTCCCACTTGATCTTGCAATGAAAGACGGCGATCAAAGAGCAGATCGAGGTGGCTATCAATAATACGATTTGGCTGGCTCCTCCAAGGGAATCGCCCCGGAAAATATAGATGGCTACGGCCAGCATGATGACTAATGTCACTACGGGTAGTAAAGAGATCGCGATGGAGGGCGTCCGGGGCTTTTCTGCCATGGGTTTATTCACGTCGTTTGTTATTTATCATGGATAATTCGAATAAATTCTTTATACGGACCTTCCTTGTGTTATCGATTCTAATTAATTTCGCTGCAAAAATAAAAAAGGATTTGGATAGGGGGGTAACTTATGGTAGTAAATAATCGGTTAGGCTATTTATTTGTCTTTTTGGGGATGAGTATGGCGCTATATGCCCAGCGAAAGACGGAAGCGATCCGTTATGGCGATCTGGATCAGTGGGTGGTACGTAAGATCACGGAATCGGCTATTATCGGGAAGGAGACGAAGACACTTTACTGCGTTGGCCCTACGGATACGATTATCGGAAATAGACCTTTTGAGTCGAAAGCTTCGCCTTGGGGCAGTTCTAACGTGATGGCAAGGGTGAGCGGGATTACGAAAGCTAGCGTCAGTGTCTACCCCGAAAGACGGGATGAGGGGTATTGCGCACGGCTGGAGACGGGTATAGAATCGATCTCGGCGATGGGTATCATGAACGTGAAGGTGCTGGTCGGTGGATGCCTCTATCTCGGCCGTTTTCTGGAACCGGCGAAGAATTCTTCGGAGACGTGGGGGCAGATCGTTTGCGGTATCCCGTTTCACCAAAAACCTACGTCCTTGTTATTCGATTATAAGGTGAAACTCTCCGGTGATCCCAATCGTATTAAATTGAGCGGTTTTAGCAAGAGATCGGAGGTAAATGGCATTGATATGCCTTTGGTGAATCTCTTTCTTCAGAAGCGTTGGGAAGATAAGGACGGGAACATATATGCTAAGCGTATCGGTACGCTGGTAATCCGAATGGATAAAAATACGGATTGGGTAAACGATGCCAGTTTCACGATCTTATACGGCGATATCACGAAACGTAGCGATTATAAAGAATATATGGGGTTTCAACTCGGAGAGTCCGCTCGTTATAGCTTGAACAGCAAAGGCAAGAATGTGCCCATCCAAGAGATCGGCTGGGGAACGGAGGACGATGAGGTAACCCATATGATCTTAGAGTTCTGTTCCAGTCACGGAGGCTCATACATAGGGTCTCCGGGAAATACCTTTTGGGTGGATAATATCCGGTTGGGATATTGATCCTATTATCGTTGAAACCCTATGGTATTTGTCTCCGGTCTTGATACAGAAGCCAACAAATGAAGCGTAGCTTGTTTTATTCTATGGTTTCGTGATCAGAATATAATAGTCTGATATTAGCCTCTAATATTCTGAATCCACTCCCATGATCGTGCGGCATACCATATTTGGGGCCAGATTTATAGCTCCCGATTCTTATATCATACATTATCTTCCCATCGGTTAAGAGTGATATAAAACGCTCAAATGATGGCTCTGTATATATATCGGCTTTATTGAAGTAGAAGAGTTCCTTACCTCCTTCTTTTTTCGTTTGGGCAGTTACATATAATAAGTTCTTTAGCTTCTTTGTTAGTGCTTTTTGAATGTCTTGATAGGTGTAACCTACGCTACAATCTAACAGCTCTTTTGTATTTAAGTCAAATACTCCTATTAATATTGTCTTGGCGACAGGGTTGTTTAGGAGTTTAAAAGAATATTTCTTCATATATGTGTTATAGCTATTTGCAAACATAGACGTATGCAAGCTATTTATAGATGGTGCATCTTCATAAGGTGTTCCAAATTTATCTTTTAAATAAGCATTCGCACGTTTGGGAAATGAGGGGCTTTTAGTGAATAGGGTAACGTAAGAGCATGAAGCGCCGCGATGAGATTTTATTTCGAATCCAGCTAAATCGGGCTCGTCTAAATTGTTCTCGACAACTCCGATGTAATCTTCAAATGTTTTTCCAATCCCAGTATTGTTGGCTCTATTGCTTGGAACATATTCCAAGGATTTAACCTCTTTGAACTTTGAAATAATAAAATCCTTATTCTCCATAACGTATTATATTAAATATGAGTAAGTCAATAATATCTCTATCTTTGGAAAAATCTTCCTCTGATATGAATAGCTGTTCTATGGTAATGTTGAAATAGTGGCATATTTTATAGATCTGACTAAGGGTGTACTTATGTGGAAATTTAGGGCTTTCTATACTCCCTATTAAGCCCGGAGCCACTTCGAGGAGATTCGACAACTCTTTTTGGCTAACATTGTTGGCCTCTCTTAGCTCCTTTATCTTAAGGATGATTTCAAGTTGATACTCGGTCTTTCTAATCATTATTGTTATTTTTGCCCAAAAATATAGTTTTATATATGCTTATGTACTCACAATATGTGAGCAATTGAGTATATTTGCACTCACATAATATAAGTAAGGAAGGTATGTACAAAAGAACGATTGATAATAGGTGGAGCTTTAAGGATGCCGATACCAAAGAATTTACTCATTGCTATCATGCGTATCCTGCGATGATGATTCCCCAAGTAGCAAGAGCTCTAATAGAGGAATATAGGCCAGAGGATGGAGTTGAGCTACTTTTTGATCCATATATGGGAAGCGGTACATCGTTAGTTGAGGCTTCTATAAAAGGTATAAACGCGATAGGAACAGACCTTAATCCATTGGCTAGATTGATGAGCCATGTAAAAACAACCCATTATGATTTATCTTGTATCAGAGATACTTTTTCAATGATGCAAGCCTTGTTCTTTGAGTATTCTGAAGATAAGGTCAAGAATAAGAACTTCGATAATATTTCTAATTATACTTATTGGTATTCCAGAGATAGCCTTTTGCGCCTTTCTTATATTTATCAAGTAATTAATGAATGTGTGGCTTTAGATTTCGCTGATTTCTTTAAAGTCCCTCTTTCCGAGACTGTTAGAGAGGTGTCGTTTACGAGGAATGGAGAATTTAAGCGGTTTAGGATGAAGGAAGAGAAAATTAAAGACTTCAAACCGGATGTCTTTCGATTGTTTGAAGAAAAGGTTATAAGAAATATAAATGGACTTGAGGAGTTTAATAGTATAAAATATCCATGTAATATAGGTATCTATGACTTTAATAGTACTATAGAAATCCCTTCCGATATAATACAGCCGAATAGTGTTGATATGGTTGTAACCTCTCCGCCTTATGGCGATAGTAGAACAACCGTTGCTTATGGACAATTTTCAAGGTGGGCAAATGAATGGTTCAATTTTGAAAATGCTAAAACACTAGATAATCTCCTAATGGGGGGACGAGTTCAGAAAGAGGAACTTTTTGAGACTAAAAGCATTAAATCTGAACTGGACGAAATAAAGAGCATTGATCCAAAGAGAAATTTGGAAGTGGTCTCGTTTCTTAATGATTATAGCTGTTCTATAAAGAATGTCGCGTCTGTAATAAAGAGTGGTGGAGTCGTTTGTTATGTCGTAGGGAACAGAACGGTTAAGGGGGTTCAAATTCCATTAGATTACTTTACTGCTGAAATGTTTGAGAAGAATGGTTTTACACATATCGATACTATTGTTAGAGAAATACCTAACAAAAGGATGCCTTCCAAAACAAGTCCTACTAATGTGGCAGGGAAGAAGGTTAGCACGATGTGCAATGAATATATAGTCATATTGGAGAAGAAATAAGGAAAGAGGCTGTTTTATTTGACTGAATTGATAGCCAATGGCTCCCAGTGTCGAGTTCTTTCTTTTTGACAGTTTGTAATCTTAACGCCCGTAGAATCGATTATTGCGGGGGAATGTACAGTCTACTCTTAAATTTGAGTTAAAATATATTTAATCGCTTGTTGGATAGTTGGATATCAAAAGAGGCTCTTTTGTTCTAGCGAAACTAGCTCATCCTAATTCCTATTTTATGGGATGAAAAACCTATCTCAATGGGTTACGATAGGGAAGTGACAGGGTTATGATGGCTATTCTTGATAGTTCACGACCCTATTCTTGACTATTCACGATGCCCAACGGCACTATTGGCGTTGCCAAACACGACCGATAGCGTAGGCTTTTGTCGATACTCGTGTGTAAAAAGTAGTACTTTGCCGCATAAAACGCCGCTTACAACCTCCTTTTTCTCATTATCTTGCCTCTTTTACGAATAGCCTATGTCACGATATGCGCTTTATTTCAGTCAAAAGGATTGTATAACTGTTGTTTTACTGACAGGTGGATTCTTGCTGAATATAACCTGTCTCAAAACAGGCTTACACTGAAAGTATTCCGGCATTAGATAAATAACTAGAGCGAAATAGTCTGTGTTGAGAGTAAATAATAAATAGATTATTGGAAGTGGGGAATAAGCTGCTTTTAATGTACGTGCGTACATTCTTACGCCGCATGGTTGAAGATGCAAAACGGTTGTTTGGTATTGACTCGTGGCGACTCTGAATTCAATGCCGCTAAGACTGGTTCTGACGGTGCCTTGATCTTCAACGCATACCAGAAGACTGACGCTGAGGATATGGTAACATCTATCGAAGGCGCTAACGCTGAAGGCGTATCTATCGTAGCGGTAGCTGTTGACGGTGAGGAAGCTGTAAAGGCAATCGTGAAATAAGAAATAAACGAAATAAGATAATCATACAATTCCCGTGCGGGTATCGATCCAAGTAATCCGTGACGGATGAACAGGCGGGAATTGGATTAATATTAATACTAAAGTAATAAATTAAAGTTCATCCGTAAGTACTTCCGTGAGGATGGAAGCGGATAAAAAAACAAGTCCTTGGCAATGTGTTCGCATGCCAAGGACTTCGTGTTTATACTTGCCTTCGTCAGACCTAATGAGTGTATGAATTGTTTAATTCTGCGTAAGCAACTTCGTCAGCCTCTTGACCCCTTCCGAGGCTCCGGCCTGTATATGCTCGATGTCGTCGCGATAAGTACGTACATCTTTCGGGTCGATCAAATAGATCGGCTGGCCCCGACGCACGTAGTTCAGCAAACCGGCGGCGGGATAGACGTTTAAGGAGGTGCCGATAATCACGAAGATATCACAATCTTCCACCAGCTTGATGGAAGGCTCTATCATGGGTACCGCCTCTCCAAACCATACGACGAAAGGACGTAGCTGATTTCCGTGAGGGTCCTTGTCACCCAGATGAATATCCGGGTTCTCCGGCGATAGATCGTAGGTCGTGTCCAGATCCCTTACGGAGCATGCCTTCATCAACTCTCCATGCAGATGGATCACGTGGCTGCTACCCGCGCGTTCATGTAAGTTATCGATATTCTGGGTAATGATCCGTACGTCGAAATCTTTCTCCAAGGCGGCTAGCCCGAGGTGACCGGCGTTAGGTTTCGTATTCAATAACTCTCTTCTGCGCTGGTTGTAGAAGTCGAGAACCAATTTAGGGTTGGCGGCGAAGCCTTCCGGCGTGGCGACATCTTCCACCCGGTATTTCTCCCATAACCCGTCCGAGTCACGGAAAGTGGAGATACCGCTCTCTGCGCTCATTCCCGCTCCGGTAAGTATGACTAACTTTTTCATCTGTTACTTGTTTAATGTATAGATGTATATATTAATAGTTACGAAGTTACGACTTTATTTCGTAAAAAGCTTTGAATGAAATAAAAAGTTCTTACAAAATGCTGTTATACGATTAAAAGCATTACTTTTGTGGCTTATAATTAGTTGAACAAGAAAAAAGAATGGATAAAGTAAGTTATGCGCTTGGCTTAAGTATCGGAAATAATTTCCAGAACTCAGGCATCAAGGATCTTCAAGTGGAAGATTTTGTACAGGGATTGAATGACGTCTTAACAGAGGCAAAACCTGCTCTTAGTTATGATGAGGCAAAACAAGTGATCAATGATTACTTCATGAAGCTTCAACAAGAGAAACTGGAGATCAATAAGAAAGCCGGTGAGGAGTTCCTTTCTATCAATAAGCATAAGGCTGGTGTGGTAGAGTTGCCTAGCGGTTTGCAATACGAGGTGCTGAAGAATGGTACAGGCGCTAAACCTACGGCGAACGATAAGGTAAAATGCCACTATCACGGTACGTTAATCAACGGTCAGGTGTTTGATAGCTCCGTACAGAGAGGCGAGCCCGCCGTATTCGGTGTTTCACAGGTAATCCCGGGATGGGTAGAGGCTTTGCAGTTGATGCCGGTCGGTTCTAAATGGAGATTGTTTATCCCGTCTAACCTTGCTTATGGCGAGCGTGGGGCAGGTGAGGCTATCGAGCCGAATAGTACGTTGATCTTCGACGTTGAGTTATTAGATATCGAAAAATAATATATAAGAGTTAAAGAAAAATGAAAAAGTTAAGTGTATTAGTCGCTACAGTGATTGTAGCAATGGGCGCATCTTTCACCTCTTGCGGTGATTCTCACAAAAGCGCGAGCTTGAAGACTTCTATCGATAGCGCAAGCTACGCTATTGGTATCAGCACAGGTGCCGGTTATAAGGAAAACTTAAAGACTTTGCCGGGTGGTGAGGCTAACGTAGATGATTTGATCGCTGGTTTTATCCAAGCTATCAAAGGGGATTCTTCTGCGATGAAGATGAATCCGCAACAGGCTCAACAATATTTGCAGACTTACTTCGTAGAGGCTCAGGCTCGCGAGGCTAAGAAGACAAAAGAAGAGGGCGATAAGTTCTTGGCGGAGAATAAGACAAAAGAAGGCGTTATCACGACTGAGAGCGGCTTGCAATATAAGGTAGAGAAAGAAGGTACAGGCGCGAAGCCGACCGCTACCGATAAGGTAAAAGTTCATTATACCGGAACTCTATTGGACGGTACTAAGTTTGATAGCTCCGTGGATCGTGGCGAGCCGGCTGAGTTCGGTGTTGGCCAAGTAATCAAGGGCTGGACTGAGGGCTTGCAGATCATGCCGGTCGGTTCTAAATATATCTTCTGGATCCCGGCTGAGTTGGCTTATGGCGAACGTGGCGCAGGACAAGATATCAAACCGAACAGCGTATTGAAGTTCGAGGTTGAGTTGCTTGACATCGTAAAAGAATAAGTAGCGAAGAAATAGAAACGGAACGTTTGTAAGATAATAGGCGGGCAAATTATGCTAAAAAGCATTTTTTGCCCGCTTTTATTATTTATTGATTACTTTTTTCTTTCAGAATGATATATGATTCAAATTTATTATATACTTTTGATACATTAAATCTGAATGCATATAATAAAGCGAATTTAAAATGGAGAAGATAGACAAACTGGACCGGCAGATATTGAACATTATTTCAAAGAATGCTAGGATTCCTTTTAAAGATGTTGCCGAGGAGTGCGGTGTATCTCGTGCAGCTATTCATCAACGGGTTCAACGCATGATTGATATGAATGTGATCGTTGGCTCAGGGTATCACATCAATCCTAAAATATTGGGGTATAATACATGTACCTATATCGGCGTGAAATTGGAGCGTGGATCTATGTACAAGGATGTTGTCCCGGAATTCGAGAAAATACCCGAAGTGGTAGAATGCCATTTCACTACGGGTCCGTATACGATGCTGATCAAGCTGTATGCCCGTGATAACGAGCACTTGATGGAGCTTTTGAACTCCAAGATTCAAGAGATACCGGGTGTTACGGCTACAGAGACCTTGATTTCTTTACGCCAAAGTGTTAAACGTGAGATCCCTATCTGTAATATCAATGAATAAGACGAAGAATTATACATGAGCCCGGCCTATTCCAGTGCCGGGCTTTTTTGTTTATTCGGCGGTATCATCTATCTTTGTAATTCGTAATTGTGTGAGGTTCTATGAGTAAATATATAGGAATATTCGTTTTCGTATTCAGTTTGTTTTCTTTGGGAGTACATGCGGGGGAAAGTTTTCGTTTTCGGGTGTATTTGAAAGATAAAGGGGATTCCGGTTATACGCTGGATAACCCGGAGGAATATCTTTCCAAGGAGTCTGTCGAGCGACGGAACCGCCAAGGTATATCGGTGTCGGAATCGGATTTGCCGATCGCTCAAGCTTATCTGGATACCTTGTCCGCCAATGGAGGAAAACCGGTGCTGGAGAGTAAATGGTTCTCTACGGTCGTGGTGTCCAGTCCGGATAGCTTGGTCGCTGAGCGTCTCTTGCGCCTCCCGATCGTGGATTCCGTGAAATGGGTCTGGAAAGGTGACGAGGAAATCGATATTCCTAGGGAGGAGAATGATACGACACGGTTTATGCCAATAGATAAACCGGAGAAATCGCCTTACGGTTATGCCGAGGAGCAGATCAAGATGCTGAACGGTATCAAATTGCATGAGGCGGGCTTTAAGGGTAAGGGTATGCGTGTGGCCGTGGTCGATGCCGGTTTCATGAACGTGGATCGGATCAGCGTATTTGATTCCTTGCGGTTATTAGGAACGCATAACGTGGTTTTCCCCGGCCGAAGCGTTTTCATCGGGGATGATCATGGGACGAAGGTCTTATCTTGCTTGGCCGCTGATGCGCCGGGCTTGATGGTCGGTACGGCTCCCCAAGCCGAATATTGGCTGATAAAGAGCGAGGATAGCCGTTCGGAGTTTCCCATCGAGGAGGATTATTGGACGGCAGCTATGGAATTTGCCGATAGCGTGGGAGTGGATGTGGTCTCTTCTTCGTTGGGGTATTTCTCTTTTGATGTAGAGGCCCTGAACTATCATCAAGATCAATTGGACGGGAGGACTTCCTTGATCAGTCGTGCCGCTAAGATGGCTTCATCAAAAGGGATCTTGTTGTTTAGTAGCGCCGGCAACGAGGGGGGCGGTAGCTGGGGAAAGATAACCTTTCCTGCGGATGCCCCGGATATATTGACAGTGGGCGCTATCACGGATCGTAAGAAGAAAAGTAATTTCAGTTCTGTTGGCTTTACGGCGGATTACCGGGTGAAGCCGGATGTGGTTGCCTTGGGTACGGGCTGTTGCGTGATAGATCCTACGGGGAATATCCGTTATGCGAATGGTACCTCTTTCGCTACGCCGATCTTAGCGGGGTTGGGTGTTTGTCTATGGCAAGCGTTTCCCAGTCTGACGAATAAGGATATAATCTCTCTTTTGCAGCGTTTCGGCAGTAAGTTTGAGCAACCGGACGCTGAGTTGGGATATGGCATCCCGGATGTGTACAAAGCTTATAAACAAGAGCGTAAATATGCGGCCGAATCTAAATAACTTATCGGGTGAGAAAGAGGCTCTATCTTTGTTAGAGCTGAATACTCGTATACGGGGTGCGTTGTCGAGGGCTTTCCCGGAGACTTGCTGGGTGCGTGCGGAGATGAGCGATGTGCGGGTGAATACTTCTTCCGGACATTGTTATCTGGAGTTTGTGGAGAAGAATGTGCAGACCGGGCAATTGGTGGCCAAGGTACGAGGGTCTATCTGGGCGAAGACGTTTCGTATGTTGAAACCTTATTTCGAGATGGAGACCGGTCAGATGTTCGCTTCCGGCTTGAAAGTGTTGGTGAAGGTGTCTGTTGAGTTCCACGAGTTGTATGGATTGAGTCTTACGGTGCTTGATATAGATCCGGCTTATACGTTAGGTGATATGGTGCGTAAGCGTATGGAGATTATCCGCCAATTGCAGGAGGAAGGGGTCTTTACACTGAATAAGGAATTGCCTTTTCCGCTACTTCCTAGGAGAATCGCTATCATTACTTCTCCGACGGCTGCCGGTTATGAGGATTTTATGAATCAGTTGACACGGAATAAAGGAGGTTATCCGTTCTATACCAAATTATTCCCCGCCTTGATGCAGGGAGAACGGACGGAGGCTTCTGTAATAGCGGCTTTAGACCGGATTTATCAACATCAAGATCTTTTTGATGTGGTCGTGATTATCCGCGGAGGTGGGGCTACCTCGGACTTGAATAGCTTCGATTCTTATCTGTTGGCGGCGAATTGCGCTCAATTCCCTTTACCGATTATCACGGGTATCGGGCATGAACGGGATGATACAGTCGTAGATTTGGTGGCGCATACCCGGATGAAGACACCGACCGCTGTCGCCGAGTTCCTTATTTCCCGAATGGATAGCGTTGGTGAGGAGTTGGAGAGTTTGCGTCAAGACGTGAGTTTATTGGCTATGGATATTCTATCCCGACAGAAAAACTATTTACAATTGGTAGCGACCCGTTTCCCTTCTATCGTGACAAGCCGGATCGAGCGGAATCGTTCGGGACTGCAAACGATAGCGAGCCGTTTACCTGCGATGGCATCGGGTTTGTTATCACGCCGCCAGTCGGTGCTTGAGAATACGGAACTTCGCTTGCGGAACGGTATTACCTCTAAACTTTCCGAGAGTGGGCGTTTTATCCAGCTTACGGAGCAGTTTATCAAGATGGCTTCTCCTGATTATATATTGAAGAGGGGATATAGCTTAGCCTTGAAAGATGGCAAGATTATCAAACATGCCTCTGATTTGCGAGCCGGCGAAGAACTGACGACTCGTTTCATCGATGGTGAAATAAAAAGTATTATCAAACTATAGAGGGTGGTTTTATAACCGTCCGATAAATACATAATTAATATGGCGAAGAAAGAAGAAACATATAACGAGGCGATCGAGAAACTTCGTAAGATCGTGGCTGAGATCGAGAATGGAGACTTGGATGTCGATATCCTGTCCGAGAAGGTAAAAGAAGCTACCCGTCTGATCAAGCTCTGCAAGGAGAAGCTGTATAAAGTGGATGAGGAAGTTAAAAAAGTTTTGGAGGAATTGGATTGATGGATAAGTACGTCTTGATCGTTGCCGGGGGGAAAGGGCTTCGTATGGGTGGAGATCTGCCGAAGCAGTTTATTCCTATGCGGGGGAAACCTCTTTTGATGCATACGTTAGAGGCTTTTCATCGTTGGGATGCTTCCGCACGTATAATCCTTGTGCTTCCGGAGGATCATCAGCCGTATTGGAATATGCTTTGCAAGGAAATCGGCTGCAAGGTCCCGCATGCGATCGTGAAAGGGGGAGATACTCGCTTCTTCTCGGTTAAGAATGGGTTGGATTGGCTTTTGGCGGAGAGGCGTCGGAAGGGGGAGGAGGATAGCGGTCTGAGTTTGGTCGCTGTGCACGATGGCGTTCGTCCTTTCGTCTCTCCGGAGGTTGTTGAGGCCTGCTTTGATAAAGCGGCTGTCACGGGAGCCGTTATCCCGGTTGTTCCGATGATTGATTCCCTGCGTGAGACAGATGAAAAAGGGAGCCATCCGGTGGACCGTTCCCGCTATATGGCTGTACAAACCCCGCAAGTCTTCCATTTGGAATTATTGACAAAAGCCTATGAGCAACCTTATTCGTCTTTATTTACGGACGACGCTTCCGTGGTGGAGGCGATGGGGCATGCGATTGATACGGTTCCCGGTGATCGTGAGAATATCAAGATTACCACGCCCTTTGATTTGTTAATAGCGGAAGCGATGTTTGCCCGGTAAACCCTAAAAACTCATAGACGTTATGCTGGACCTTGATAAGCGATCGATTACGTACTTGCCGGGAGTAGGACCCAAGAAGGCGGATATCCTGCAAAAGGAAGCGGGGATATCGTCGTATGAGGACTTGCTCTTTTATTTTCCTTATAAATATATAGATCGCAGCCGGTTTTATAAAGTAGCTGAGATCAGTGGGAATATGCCTTATATCCAGTTGAAAGGCCAGATTCTCTATTTCGATACGCTAGGCGAGGGGCGGAGTAAACGGCTGGTCGGCAAGTTCTCGGATGGTACGGGCACGATCGATTTGGTCTGGTTCAAGGGCTTGAATTATGTGACGGATAAGTATCGTCCCAATACCGAGTATATAGTTTTCGGAAAGCCTACGGAGTTCGGTCATACCTATAATATACCACATCCGGATATTGATTTATTGGACCAAGCGGATCAAGTGGCGAGAGGCTTGACCCCGTTCTACAATACCTCGGAGAAGATGAAAAAGTCGTTTCTGAATTCCCGGGCGATCCAGAACCTGCAATATACGTTGTTAAGCTGGCTGAACTGGAAACTTCCGGAGACGCTTTCCCCCGACGTATTGAAACGGATCCATATGATGTCTATGACAGAGGCGATGCGGAATATCCATTTCCCGGAATCTGCCGCTAAGTTGCGTGACGCCCAGTTACGTTTGAAGTTTGACGAGCTTTTCTTCATACAATTAAATATATTACGTACTGCTAGTGTTCGGAAACTGAAGCTAAAAGGGATCATATTCCCGACGGTCGGCCATTATTTCAATACGTTCTATAAAGAGTATCTTCCTTTTGAGTTGACGAACGCCCAGAAACGGGTAGTCCGTGAGATCCGGATCGATATGGGTAGCGGGCGGCAGATGAATCGCCTGCTGCAAGGTGATGTGGGGAGTGGCAAGACTTTGGTAGGCTTATTGTCTATGCTATTGGCGATAGATAATCATTGCCAAGCTTGTATGATGGCTCCTACCGAGATATTGGCAACCCAGCATTATGCGACGATCATGGGATTCCTGAAAGATATGGACGTTAAGGTCGCTCTTTTGACCGGATCTACCAAGAAGAAAGAGCGGGATAAGATATTACCGGCTATTGCCAGCGGTGAGATCCAGATCGTGATCGGGACGCATGCGTTGATTGAGGAGACAGTGGTTTTCTCTTCGTTGGGATTAGCGATTATCGATGAGCAGCACCGTTTTGGTGTGGAGCAACGCTCACGCCTTTGGACGAAGAATGCGATCGTGCCGCATGTGTTGGTGATGACGGCTACCCCGATTCCCCGTACTTTGGCGATGACTTTGTATGGGGATCTGGATGTATCGGTGATCGATGAGTTACCTCCGGGACGTAAACCGATACAGACGCTTCATCGCTATGATAATAAAAAGGCGCAATTGTATGAGTTCCTTCGGAAAGAGATACAAAAGGGGCGTCAGGTTTATGTGGTATATCCCTTGATTGAAGGAAATGAGAAACTGGATTATAAAGACTTGGAGGCCGGTTTTGAGACGTTCAAGGAGGTCTTCCCAGAATATAAGGTATGTATGGTACATGGCCGTATGAAAGCGGCGGATAAGGATACCGAGATGCAGAAGTTTATCTCCGGCGAGGCGCAAATCTTGATGGCTACTACGGTTATAGAGGTTGGCGTGAACGTGCCGAACGCATCCGTCATGGTGATCGAGAGTGCTGAACGTTTCGGTCTCTCTCAACTTCATCAGCTTCGTGGCCGGGTAGGACGTGGTGCTGAACAATCTTATTGTATCTTGGTCTCTTCCTATAAACTAAGTAATGACACTCGTAAGCGACTGGAGATTATGGTGAACAGTACGAATGGTTTTGAGATCGCTGAGGCGGATCTCCGTCTCCGGGGACATGGAGATCTGGAAGGTACCCGGCAAAGTGGCGAGGGGATAGACCTTAAAATAGCGGACTTGGCGGCCGATGGACAAATACTTCAATATGCGCGGGATATCGCTCAAGGAGTTCTTGACGAAGACCCCGAATTATTGTCCGAACAGCACCGGATATTGAGCGAAAGGCTCAAAACTCTGTTCACAAGGAAGATAAATTGGGGAATGATTAGCTAATATGTTGTGAAACATATTGTTCTGTAAGCCTTTGATATTTAACTTGTTTGTTCGCTTGTTTTGCTTTTATTCAAAGTCATTGCAGAAATTTTTCGTTAATCAATTTTGTCGGCTTATTCAAATTTCCGAACTTTGACAAGTTGACAATCAGGCAGAGATGCCGGGTATTGCCGTTTTATCCTGAATTATAAGAATGAAAGTTATCAAAAAATGAGTATAAAGACATTTCTATTCATTTGTTGTGCCGCTGTGATGGTATCGACTGCAAATGCGGAGAATCCGGTGAAACCGGAAACTCCGGAGACTCCCAATCATCCAACCCACAAACTTATGGACAAGCGTGTATCTGAGTTAATGGCCGACCGTGTTGGCTTTAAGAAAGATATGGCTTTGAAGGAGCTTGCGGAGATTAATGAGAAAGCGGAGTTGGAGGCGAGAGAGAACTTGATGTTCCCTGCCGATGAATTATATGGCGAATGGACAAATGAATGGGTGAATCCTTTCCGGGGTAAAAAGGTAGATATGCCGGATTCTTGCGTGATTGATTGTTCTACTTTTGTCTTGCCTATGGACTCTATGACAAGGGTCACTTCAAAGTATGGTCCTCGCCGTAGACGGATGCATAAGGGGATAGACTTGAAAGTGCAAATTGGAGATACGATCCGTGCGGCGTTTGACGGCAAGGTGCGTATCAAGAATTTCGAGCGTAGGGGATATGGCTATTATCTTGTGATTCGCCATCCGAATGGTTTAGAGACTGTATATGGTCATTTATCTAAATTCTTAGTAGGTGTGAACGATATAGTACGGGCTGGAGATCCGATCGCTTTAGGGGGAAATACAGGACGCTCTACGGGATCTCATTTGCATTTTGAGACTCGTTTTCTTGGACAGGCTATTAACCCGGCTGATATTATTGACTTCGAGAACTCAATACCTCATCAGGATCAATATGTGTTTCGTAACGTCAAGATTAACGGACGTAAGAGCAATATCTATACATCTTCCAATAGTCAGATGGTGTACCATCGTGTAAAATCCGGTGATACCTTAGGTAAAATCGCACGTATATATGGTACGACAGTGAATGAGCTTTGTCGTTTAAATGGATTGAAATCTACTTCTATGTTACGTATCGGCCAGTCCATTCGTTGTAGTGCCGGTGTGGAAACCGCAGCTAAAGCGACTCCAAAAGCTCAAACTCAAAAGAAATCGACTGCTTCCGTATCTTCTAAGAAAATCACGGTACAGGCAAGTTCTTCCGCTACCGCTTCTTTAGGAGAAGACACGAATACAATGAATGATGTGGAGGCTACTTCGGTTTATCATCGTATTAAATCCGGTGATACGCTTGGCGCTATCGCTAAAAGATACGGTACTTCTGTTAGTAAACTCTGCGAATTGAACGGTATCACAAAGACTACCGTGTTGCGTTTAGGATGCTCATTACGCTGTTCATAACGATATATAAGATGTAAGGAAACGAAAAGGAGCCGCTTATAAAGTGGCTCCTTTTTGTTGTAACCTCTTTTCATTTATCTTATTAGCTTTTGTTGTCTTGAATTTTCGAGAACATCTACGTCTTTTTTCCTATATTCGCGGGTATAATCTAGGATAGTATGCCAAATACAAAGGAACAATTCGAGCAAGTGATCTCCCTGTGCCGGGAGTTGTTCGAGAAGAAGTTGAAAGATTACGGGCCGTCGTGGAGGATCATGCGCCCCCAGTCGGTTACCGATCAGATATTTATCAAGGCGAACCGTATCCGTAGCTTGGAGATCAAGGGGACGAGCATGGTGGACGAGGGAATCCGTCCGGAGTTTATCGCTATCGTTAATTATGGTGTGATCGGCTTGATCCAATTGGCGTTGGGATTCGCGGATACGACCGATATCACGATAGAGAAAGCCTTGGAATTATACGATAAATACATTGCGGAGACGAAGGAACTGATGTACGCCAAGAATCATGATTATGATGAGGCGTGGCGCAGCATGCGTATCAGCTCGTACACGGATCTTATTTTGATGAAGATTTATCGGACTAAGCAAATCGAGAGTCATGGAGGCAAGACGCTCGTTTCTGAGGGAGTGGACGCCAACTACATGGATATGATTAATTATGCCCTCTTCGGTTTGATCAAGCTGGAGTTTGGTGAGGAGTGAGCTACATGGAATATAAGGAAACCGTAAAGAAAGTGATCGCAGAGGTCTGCCGCCTGTTACTGGGAGTAGTCTTTATCTTCTCCGGGACGGTGAAGGCTGTCGATCCCATGGGAGGAGCCATTAAGATTGGCGACTATCTGACTTCCTTTGGGCTGGATAAGCTGCAACCTTTTACGGTATTGATCTCCTTCAACTTGTCCGCTCTGGAATTCATGCTGGGTGTCTGTATGCTATTAGGGGTGTACCGGCGGTATACGACCTTCTTGACCTTGCTGATGATGTCTTTCATGACGCCGCTGACGCTGTATCTGGCGATCTTCAATCCCGTATCGGATTGCGGTTGCTTCGGGGACGCCTTGGTGATCAGTAATTGGCAGACCTTCTATAAGAATGTCGTACTTTTGGCCGCCGCTATTTACGTGTTCATCCATAATCAGCGGCTTTTACAAGGCTATACCTACCATGTCTACTGGTTCGTGGCCTTGTGGGCATATGTCTTCGCTATCGGTTTCGCTTACCGGAATTATAATCATTTGCCGATCTTGGATTTCCGTCCCTATAAGTTGGGTGCGAATATCCCTGCCTTGATGTCGATACCGGAAGGTGCGCCCGAGGATGAATATGCGTATTCTTTTATTTACGAGAAGGATGGCGTACAGAAAGAATTTTCTTTGGAGAACGCCCCGGCCGATGATAGCACGTGGACTTTCGTGGATTCAAAGACCAAGCTGATCAAACAAGGATACGTTCCCCCCGTTACCACATTTCATATCTATAATGAGAATGACGCAGACGTGACTGATGAGTTGCTGAACGACCCGAAAGGTCTTTTCCTTTTGATCGCTCCCCGTCTGGAGAATGCGGATGATGAGCGTATCGACGAGATTAATAACGTATACGATTACGCCTTGGAGAACGGCTTGGGCTTCTATTGCGTGACGGGTTCTTCCGCTGATGCTATCGCTACATGGAGCGATAATACCGGTGCCGAGTATCCGTTTCTTATGGCCGATGATGTCCTTTTGAAAACGATCATCCGCTCCAATCCGGGATTGGTCTTGCTGAAGAAAGGTACGATCTTGATGAAGTGGCATTACAACGATATCCCACAGGAAGAAGACCTGAAAACGATCGTAAACGGCTATCTGGAAGGAAATACCGACTGGAAAGCGAAAGAAGATGCCCGGCTAATAACCAACCTATTAAGTTTTACCGTACCTTTGTTGCTGGTTTGGGGATACGATGCCTTGCGCAATCGCCGTCGCCGGAAAGGAAAAGAATCTGAATAGAGATTTATTTGTATTACATATTTAAATTATTAAGTTATGAGAAAGAATATTGTTGCAGGAAACTGGAAAATGAACACTACTCTTGCTGAAGGTCTTGCTTTGGCTAAAGGTTTGGACGAGGCTTTGAAGGGTAAGACTCCGAATTGCGATGTGATCATCGGTACTCCGTTCACTCACTTGGCAAGCGTTGCTGCCGCTATCGATACAAACAAGATCGGTGTTGCAGCTGAGAACTGCGCTGACAAGGAAAAAGGTGCTTATACAGGTGAGGTTTCTGCCGCTATGGTAGCTTCTACTGGCGCGAAATATGTGATCTTAGGCCACTCTGAGAGACGTGCTTATTATCATGAGACTCCGGAGATCTTGAAGACGAAGGTTGAGTTGGCTTTGGCTAACGGTTTGACTCCGATCTTCTGTATCGGTGAGGTTTTGGAGGAGAGAGAAGCTGGCAAGCACTTCGAGGTAGTAGACGCTCAGATCGCTGGTTCTTTGTTCGATCTTTCCGCTGAGGATTTCGGCAAGATCGTCTTGGCTTACGAGCCGGTATGGGCTATCGGTACAGGTAAGACTGCTTCCGCTGAGCAAGCTGAGGAGATCCATGCTCACATCCGCGCTACTTTGGCCGCTAAATATGGCAATGAGGTAGCTGATAACTGCACGATCCTTTACGGTGGTAGCTGTAACGCCGGTAACGCTAAGGAATTGTTCGCTAAACCGAACGTAGACGGTGGTTTGATCGGTGGCGCTTCTTTGGCCGTTGACAAATTCATGCCGATTGTCGAGGCTTTTTAATTAATTCATAATAAGAAGGTATCTTTCCCCTCAATGAATGGGGAAAGATACTCTTTTTAATATTCTATCTATGAAAAGAATTCCTTGTATCTTATTGCTATTTGCCTTTATGATGGCCGGTACTTCATCTTTATTCGCTCAGACGGCGTTGGAAGGTGAGCGTTCGACCATATTCGATGCGTTGCAGAGATCCGGTTTGGGAAAAGGCGAGGTCGTTATCAATCAATCCGCCGCTATCCGCGAGATGGTGGGTGAGCGTATGCGTGGAGCGAACGTGGAGACGACCGATAGCCTTACCTTCTTGAAGGTACAAGGGTATCGTACGCAGGTATTTTCCGGTAATAACCAACGGGTCTCGAAAGACGAGGCTTTTCGTAAGGAGAAGGAAATCAAGGAGCTTTTTCCAGAGATCCCGACGTATGTCACTTACAACGCCCCGTTCTGGAAGTTGCGTGTGGGAGATTTCCGCTCGCATGAGGAGGCCTATCATATGATGCGCCTGTTGATGGGTGCTTTCCCGAAATACGGGAAGGAAATGTATATCGTACGAGAAGAGATAAAAATTCCCCTAAATTAAAGAGAATGTCAGAAGTAAACGAAGAGACGCTACGTGCCCGGGAAGCTTTGGCTGGCCATTATAAGGAAGTATTGGGTTTGCTGGGTGAGGATGCCGGGCGTGAGGGTCTGCTTAAAACGCCGGAACGTGTGGCGAAAGCGATGCAGTTTTTAACCAAGGGATATCATGAGGACCCGGAGGCGGTGCTCCGTTCCGCCATGTTTCAGGAAGAGGATTACAAACAGATGGTTATCGTGAAAGATATCGATTTCTTCTCCCTTTGTGAGCATCATATGTTGCCTTTCTTCGGCAAGGCCCACGTGGCTTATATCCCCAAGAAATATATTACGGGCTTAAGCAAGATCCCTAGGGTAGTGGATATCTTCGCCCGCCGCCTCCAGATACAGGAGCGTATGACGATGCAGATCAAGGATTGTATCCAGAGGACCTTGGACCCGTTGGGCGTGATGGTCGTGATCGAGGCGCAGCATATGTGCATGCAGATGCGTGGCGTGGAGAAACAAAATTCCTTGACGACTACCTCTGATTTCACCGGCTTTTTCCAACAAGCTAAGACGCGCGAGGAGTTTATGAATCTGATCAAGCATAACCGCTGATCATCTCCCGTCATAGCTTACTCCAGTTTAGCCGTATAACTGATCCGCAGTGATACGGCTTTTATTATATCCCTACATTTCCATTAGTTGGGGCACAGTCGTGAAATATATAGGCGGGATGCAACTTTTACGGAGACCTATTCATCAATTAGATATAAGGACATTAAAAATATCAAGTTATGAAGACCAACAATTACCTATTCCTGTCGCTCTGTCTCTGCATACCTTTGTTTGCGTTGACTGGGTGCGACAATGATTCTTTCGGAGAACCTTTCGGAACCGATACTGAGCGATATGATATACCTTTGGATACTAAATCGATAGAGGTAAACGCTAGAGGGCAGAAGTTCGCTTTTAATTTTTATAAGGAAATGGCTGGCAAGGAGGAGTCGAATTTTTGTATCTCTCCTTTAAGCGCCTCCTTTTGTTTGGGTATGGTATTGAATGGGGCGAATGGTAATACGTATACAGAGCTACAAGAAGCCTTAGGTTATGAGGGCTTAACCAACGAGGAGATAAACGCTTATGCCCAAATGATGCAGACGGAGCTTCCCAAGTTGGATGGTCGTACTGTTTTCATGAATGCGAATAGTATGTGGATCAAGGATGATTTCCAAATGCTGGAACCATTTGTAAAGACCAATCAGACATATTATAATGCCGAGGTTTATAACGAGCCGTTCAATATGGAGACGGTGGACAAGATCAACCATTGGTGCGCCAATAAAACGAATGATTTGATACCTAAGATGCTGGAGACAATCAGTCCCAATACATTGGCATGCCTGATCAACGCCATTTATTTCAAGGGAGTGTGGAAAATGGAGTTCGATAAGGGAGATACAAAGGACAAGCCGTTCCATCTAAAGGACGGATCAGAGATCAAAGTTCCTACCATGAAACAACAAGCGACAAATTATTATTATGGTGATGAGCAGGTATCTGTCGTGGAACTACCTTATGGAAACGGAGCGTTTAGTCTGGTTCTTTTTATGCCGTCCGATAAGAAGAAAACCTCGCTAGATGAGTTGATTGCGGACTTGGATGCGGATCGTTGGAACCAGTGGATGAGCAACCTGAGTTCTTATTCGTTCGACCTCTATTTGCCTCGCTTTACGATGGAATCAAGTATGGATTTAACAGATGTGATGAGGACATTGGGAGTCAAGGATGCCTTTAAGTCGGAGGCAGACTTCACGAATATATCAGCCGAACAGCCTTTATTTATAGGCTTGATAAAACAAAATACCTTTATTAAGGTCGATGAGTCCGGCACGGAAGCCGCCGCTGTTACGATAGTAGGTATGGATACAATGGCGCTTCCTCTCGCTACCACCTTGAAAGAGCTTCGTTTTGATCATCCCTTCGGCTATGTCTTAAAGGAGAATAGTACGGGTGCCATTTTATTCGCAGGCCGAGTGGATCATCCCAAGTCTTAAAATAAATCAGCGTGTGTACCGGTATCGGTCATGATCAAGACCAGTTCGGTATCGTTTTGTTGCCATATTAAGAGCCAGTCGCTTTTAATATGGCATTCCCATAAGCCCTCAAATTTACCGCTTAGTTTATGGGGGTGATATTGCATTGGGAGGGAACCGGTTTCTTGAAGAATGCCGATAACTCCCATAGGAGTTCTGGATTGCAATTCCTTTTCAAGCATTTCTTGAAACTCTTATCAAATTGCTTGGTAGTCTGTACGTCGTACATGGTTTATTGATTTAGCAAATGCTTTTTTAGATCTTCCATATCTTTGGCCTTATAAACCCTTCCTGCCTTGATATCCTCCAGCCCCTTCTCTATACCGGACTTCTTCCTGCCGATATTCCAACCGAATTTCTTGGCCAGTTCTTTGAGCAAGGCCATGTCTACCTCCGGTAAGGTAATTTCTACTTTCTTGACTGTCACTTCCATATCTTGGGTTGTTTATAGATTGTATGTGACAAAAATACGTTTTTTTATTGAATTGATAATCATCTTTGAGAGATTTCGAGAAAGACGATCGAAGGATATGACAATTTGTTAGGATTGACAATTTGTAATCGGAAGTCCCGGAGAATCGATTTTTCCGGGCTAAGGTACGTCTTGTGCTTGAATTTGAAAAAATAAATCAGCAATCGGTTCATTGATAGAGCAATGCTGAAAAATGGCCTTTTGTTCTAGCGAAAATAATTCATCGTAATTCATATCCGATGGAGCAAAAGGAGGGAAAAACGGTGTTACGATAGGGCTATAAGGAGGTAAGAATGCCCATTCACGACTACTTACAACCCTATTTGCGACTGCTTATAATGCCCAATGGCACTACTGGCGTTGCTTAACGCGACCGTATGTGTAGGCTTTTGTCGCCTAATGTGTATCGAAAACGGTCTTTTTCATTGGAAAAGCACTGTTTATTGTTATCTCCCCTCCTTTATCTTGTGATTCCTGTGGAAATGAGATGTTATGGAAAAGCTCTAATACTACTCAAAAAGACAGAAAAGCCTCTTCGTGGATGACTTTATGGAAATGAGAATTTTGCTTGATCAACAGCTGGAAAAAGCGTTTAGAAGTGAATAACTAATCACTTCTAAAGCCGTTAGTTATTCACTGGGTATACTCGTTAGTTATTCACTCGACAAGCCGCAAGTTATTCACTTCAGAAGGCAAAAGTAGGAGATTTTACCTTTCATCCCCCGGATACTTCCGTTGGTCACAATAATTTGATTGGATACTCCTGCTGATGTAATTTTGATATAAAAACGACATGAGCAGGAATCTTTTTATAATAGTTCTATTGATAATTACCCCTTTTTGTGGTTGGGGACAGGTCGATACGATAGCGGACCAGAAGTTACAGGAAGTGGTGATCATGGCTAAGCTCCCTACGGTAGAAATGAAACCGGGGAAGATGACTTATAGGCTGGATGCCTCTATCACCCAAAGCCAAGGGAATGTCTACGACGTGTTGACCAGTTTGCCGGGAGTCGTGATACAAAATGATGGCACTATTTTCTTGAATGGTCAAAACGGTGCGAATATCTTGATGGATGGTAAGCCTACCTATTTATCGGGGCAAGATCTTGTCAATCTCTTAAAATCGACTCCTGCCTCCATTACGGATAAAATCGATTTGATTACGCATCCCTCGGCACGTTACGACGCTAGCGGAAACTCCGGTATTATCGATATACGTACGAAGAAGATATTGCGAAGAGGAATGAACCTTTCGGTAAACGGTAGTTATGACCAAGGTAAATATGGAGAGGGTTTCGCTTCTACTACCCTGAATCTGCGAACGAATAAGTTCAACTTCTATCTCTCTTATTCCTATTCCCGGAAGAATGATTACGATGATCTGTATGTGGAGAGAAACTATCTGGAAGGTTGGCGGCCGGAAGGGGAGACCGGGCAGATGACGCAATCTTCCTATCGAACTTGGAAGAATAAGTCAAACTATTATCGTTTCGGGATCGATTATCAAATGTCGGATAAGACTACGATCGGGTTTTCGACGGATGGTAATCTGGCGGGTAACAAGGTTGAGGGAGATATGAACTCATCCATTCCTAAGCGATCTCCGCAAACCGGAGGTTCGCTTCGCACCTTGAACGATCAGAATCGTTCGCAGGATAATTTTATGGCTGTTTTAAGTTTAACACATACCTTTAACTCTGATGGTGGGGTCTTGGATGCCTCTATGGATTACTTGCGTTATCGATACGAGGAAGACCAATATTTGAATAGCCAAGATACCTTGTTTGGGGATATGGATGGAGGAATCCATTTATACTCCGGACAAGCGAATCTGGTGTGGCCTTTCTCGAAATCCTTCACGTTCCATGCAGGCACCAAGACCTCTTTTGTCTCTATTGATAATAACGCTGATTATAATCGGTTACAAGGTGATTCTTGGCAACCGGACCATGACTTGAGTTGTGATTTTCAGTATGACGAGAATATAAACGCAGGCTATGTACAGCTTGACGCCAAATTCTCTTCTATAAGTCTGGAGGCAGGTCTTCGTCTGGAAAATACCCGCATAGAGGGCGAACAATCGGGTAACGCTTATCAAAGAGACTCCTCGTTTACCAATCATTATACGCACTTGTTCCCAACGCTTTCTGTTCAGTATGCCTTGAGGAATGGGAATAGTCTGTCGCTTACTTATGGCAAACGGATTGTCCGTCCGAATTACCGGGACCTGAATCCGTTTGTATATATCCACGATGAGTATACGTATGATAAAGGTAACACCTTATTACGCCCGGAATTATCCGATAATCTGGAACTGGCCTATATACATGGCGATTTATTCCGGGTGGGGCTTGCTTTCAATTATACGAAGGATGTAATTATCAAGAGCTATTTGGATCAAGGGAACTATGTCGTTTATGTCTCACCGGAAAATCTCTCTTCCCGCGTCAGCGTAGGTCCCCGGCTCAGTACCTCCCAATTACCGCTAACCTCATTTTGGAACGTGAACGTCAGCGCATCCTTGATCTATAACCGGTATCGTTTACCGGAGAATTATCAAGTAAAGGTGAATAAGAGATGGACACCGAATATCGGGATCTCGAATCAGTTTAGCTTTGCCCGGACTTGGAGCGCTGAACTTATCGGTTTCTATAATGGGAAAATGGCGGCGGGACAAGCTGCGATCTATCCGTTATGGCAAATAAATGCCGGTATCCAGAAGAAGATATGGAAAGGTCGGGGAACGATCCAGTTATTCGCACGGGATATTTTCCATTCGAATGTATCGAGAATGAGCGTGATGACTCCTACCCAGCACGCTTTTATAAAAGAGCGGATGAACCGGACGGTAGTCGGTATTTCTTTGACCTATCGTATAAATCGTGGTTTGGAGGTGAAAGAATCTCGCCGGAAGCATAGCGTAGATGAAAGTAAAAGAATAAATTTGTGAAACCTCTAGACAAATGGTTTATGAAAAAGATATATAAGTGGATATATGCCTTGATTTTTGCGGTCTCTTTGTATTCTTGTATCCGCTGGGTAACGGATTATACGAAAGAAGGACACTACTGGACACAGTCCTTGGGGAATAGTATCCTAGAGATCGTGATTCTAATCTTTGTCTCTTATTTGTTTTTTATTTACTTTGGAAGCCAGATCGAGAAGAGCCGAAGAGCGAAAGAACCGAATAGGTGGAAATTTGTTTGGAGATCGTATGGAATGCCTTTCTTATTTATTATATTGGGTGTGAATGCTACGTTGGCAATAACCCGTATATTTATCGGTGATACTTTCCATATGGACGATATAATAATCGCGAACGTGATAGGGAGCTTGTTTGCGTTTATGGTCTATAATGTTCAGCGAGCTCAAGTATTGGATAAAGATTACGCCGAGCAGCGTATCCAACTCGAAAAGATCAAGAATGATCAATTACAGACGGAATTGAAGTTCTTGAAATCCCAATATCATCCTCACTTCTTGTTTAATGCGCTCAATACCGTTTATTTCCAGATTGATGAAAGTAACAAGGCGCCTCGTCGCACGTTAGAGATGATATCCGAACTCTTGCGTTACCAACTGTATGGCGGTAATCAGAAGGTCAGTATCCTACAAGAAATTGATTATTTGAAAACTTATATAGCTTTGCGTAAGCTTCGTATGAGTGAACGCCTGCGGTTGCGTGTAGAGTTTCCGCCCGAATTGAATGAACTGAATATTTATCCGTTACTCTTCCTCCCGTTGGTAGAGAACGCTTTTAAATACGTAGGTGGCGATTATCAATTGGATATTATCATGAAATGGGAAAATAACCGGATCAGTTTGTTTATACGAAACTCCATCCCCGAGCTTTCAGCGGAGGACGAAGCGTTGCGTAAATCGGTGGATGAACGGCAACGTAAAGGCATCGGTCTGGTAAATTTACGCCGCCGATTATCTTTATTGTATCCCAGTAAGCACCGTTTGGAAACCCGGAAAGAAGAGACTGAGTTCGTAGCGGAATTAATGATTGAAATAGAAGAAATATGACAATAACCTGCGTGATAACAGATGATGAGCCGATGGCCCGTAAAGGATTGCAATCGTATGTGGAGCGAGTGGATTTTCTCTCCTTGACCGGTGTATGTGAGGACGCTATCCAATTAAATACCCTGTTGAAAACTCAGCAGCCGGATTTACTTTTGTTAGATATCGAGATGCCTTATCTTTCCGGTTTGGATTTATTGGCGACCTTAAACCAGCCTCCCAAAGTGATCGTTACTTCCGCTTATGAGCAATATGCCTTGAAAGGGTATGAGCTGGATGTCGTGGATTATTTGCTGAAGCCTATTTCCTTTGAGCGTTTCTTAAAAGGCGTGAATAAGGTGCACGACCTCTTGGTTCGGGAGAATACGCCGGATGCGGATGCCTCGTTCTTCGTGAAAAGCGAGAAGCAAATGCGTAAGATCTACCTGAGAGATATCTTATTTGTAGAGGCGTTGGAAAATTATGTTAGCATCTATACTACTTCCGGTAGAGTATTGACCCATTCAACCTTGAAGCGGATCGGGGAATCCCTACCCGATGATCAATTTCTCCAAACGCATAAATCGTATATAATTAATGCGGATCGTGTCGATCTGGTAGAAGGGAATAGATTATGTATCGAATCCTATCAAATCCCGATCGCCCGTAATCTCAGAGATATTGTATTTAAGCGTATCCTTAAGAATACGTTGTAATTATATGACTGTAGCTAGGTCATAGAGACGCGGCACATGCCGCGTCTCTACAACTGGGTATTTTGCTATTTGAATAACATTGGGGCGAATTTTGTGAGGTAGATGCGCCAGTTTTTCCAGATATGGCCGCCGTCGCTCTCGTAGTATTCGTATTTGTAGCCGCTATCGTCTAGTTTCTTACGATAGTCTACGTTGTTCTTGTATAAGAAGTCGGTTTTACCGATAGCGATCCAGTATAATTTCGGATGCTTGCCGAATTGTACTTTCAGCTTCTCATCCATATTCTGGTAGATGGGAGATTCGGAGCCTTCACGGGGGAGGATAGCGGCAGAGAATAATCCCACGTAATCGAACATATCAGGATATTGCTTAGATATATGCAAAGAATGGAAACCGCCCATGGAAAGTCCGGCTATCGCACGGCTGGATTTCTTTTTTTCCACACGGTAATTGCTCTCGATAAACTTAATGACATCCGGGAAGCTGCTTTCCATGCTACCCTCCATGGTTTTAGGTAGTTGCATATTTGGCTTAACTAAACCTAGGCTGGATTCTCCCGGAGCGGCCTCTTGATCTGCGTTTCCGTTTGTCATAACCACGATCATCGGTTTAGCCTTGCCTTGGGCGATTAGGTTATCCATGATCTGGGCTGTACGTCCTAAGGCGATCCAAGCTTCCTCGTCGCCACCCATGCCGTGTAAGAGGTAGAATACCGGATATTTTTTGCCACTTGTCTCATAGCCGGCCGGCGTATAAACGGTAATACGGCGGGTCTTTCCCAATGTCGGGCTCTCATACCAACGGCGAGCGACCGTTCCGTGAGGAACATCATTAACGCTGTATAAATCGCCCTGTCCACCCTTAATGATAAAGATATTCGTAACGGATGCCACGTCACGGTTCAGATAGACATTATTAGGATCTGTAGTCTTTAATCCATCGACAATAAAGGAATAGCTATATAATTCGGAGGGAAGAGGTTCCGGTGTGGTATATTCCCAAACGCCTTCTTTACCTTCCTTTAAATCAACGGTACCGGGTACATCCACTAAACCGAACTGAGTCTCCATCTTCTGTGTGGGAAGGAAATCTCCTGTTACCTGCACCTTGATCGCTTTGGGAGCCATGAACCGGAAGGTTACGGTGTTATCCGGATGAATCTCCGGAGAGATGATGTTCTGACTACCCCAAAGGGCTTGTTGGGCGAACGTGATCACGCTGATCAGCATGAATACGGCCAAGAATGATAATCTTTTCATAATGATAAATTTATTAATGGTATTACTAAGGTCTAAAGATTTTTACAAATGTAATGAATAATCTGTTACATGAGCAATAAATAGGCTCGATAATGTGTGTCTTTCGTGACGGGGCATAATGAGAGGTAGCCTTCTTGAATCCTTCCATTCGCGAGGCGAAGCGGATAGGTCTCAGACATGAGGCGGTGTTTCTCGAGAGCTTCTCCGGCTTCCTTCTCGTAAGAAACCCGGTAATCGCCAACAGCTCCGGGCGCTACATACTGCTGGAATAGACGTAAAGCGACCATTCCCATCGTGTACCGCATATTGATCTCAATGCAGGGATGAATAGCGAAAGATCCATCCTTTTGTCTATAGACCAGCATGTCCACACCTATACAGCCCGCATATGTAGATCCGTACACTTCTTGTAATACAGCGCATACCGCCTCTTGGATGCGGGAATAGGTTTCTTCGCCCGTGAATCGGGTGATGCGAGAGAGCATGGTGGATTGTTCCTCTAGGATGTTGCCTGTATAGGAGCCTCGCTCCTCGGTATTGAAAACGGATAATCCCTCGTAACGGACAGTACCTTGCCCGTCGGAATAAAATTCCATGGCGAAATCCTGTACTTTGTCTAATCCGCTTTCGATGCTGATCATTCCTTGTTTGTTGAATGCGCCCTGTATCCAGTTTTTCGTTTTTGTATCCGGTTTTCGTTTCTCTACCCATAGCAATCCCCGTCCGGAAGAGGAATAGGGTGTTTTTAATACGAAGGGAGCGTTGCATAAGATCATGTATCTCTCCACCTCCCTGATTTTCGTGCAGAAACGAGGCGCTACTGGAATAGGGAGATCGGGTAGGAGGGCCTGTATCTTTTCCAGACATTCCGCCGCCGTTTGCCTACCGGTAAGGCGAAAATAATCCTCTTTCCAAGTCGGGACGGATAGCCGGACTTTTGCCTTGTCCCTCAACTGCTCGAATAAATGAAGACTATGCGGGGAAAGTCCCCATGGGGCCGCGTCCATAGGAGAGAGGTAGGGAGCGTTTTTCACCAGCATCGCTTTTGTTACAGGTATAGGAGCCGGGTGTAGGTCTTTGGGTAAATGGGCGAAAAACGGAGGGGTTGCCTTACTATCTTCCAGATAGACAAAATCATCCTCTTCCGCATACCAAACCGGCAGCAGCGCCAAGTCTTTTTGCATTTTACGGACATTTGTCGGTGCCGTGTAGTTCTGTGTCCCTAAAAGTACGGCCGTCTCGTGGCCGGGATTGAAATAATGTATCCGTGACATAAAAGCGTAAAAACAACAAAGCCGTCTTTTTAAAGGACGGCTTTGCTCGGGTTTATGAGATTGTTATTCCAGATTCTCGTCGATGGCATCGATCTTCTTGACTGTTAAAGCCATATCCTCTTTCAGTTTTTCGATCTTGCGTTCCATTTCTTTCAGTAAACCGCCGCCGCCCTTGGAGGAAATGCTTAGGAAGCCGATGTTGTTCTCGTAAGTCTGAAGCTCGTTCTTCATGCGCTCGTACATACGCATCAACTTATCACGCTCGCTGAACAAACGGCCTTTACCTCTTTCGCCGCTGGTCATCTCGTTTAGGTTGTTGCGGAACGACTGCATCTTGCGATCGTTCTGGTCTACCTTCAAGCGATCGAATTGTTGGTCAACCGCCTCGTGATATTCCTTGTAGATCTTATCTTTCTCCTTGAACGGTACGAAACCGATCGTGTTCCATTCCGCCATATAAGACTTCAAGGTCGCGATAGCCTCATCATGTCCAAGGCTCTCGTCCATGCCCTTGATCTTAGCGATCAGCTCTTTCTTAGCGGCCAAGTTGGTCTGCTCTATGCTCTTTTGGGAAACAACGTTCTTATTCTTTTGCTCGAAGAAATAATCACAAGCCGAGATAAAACGTTTCCAGACAGCGTCGGAATGCTTACGGGCTACCGGTCCGATCGTCTTCCATTCTTTCTGCAAAGCGATCATTTTATCCGTCGTATCCTTCCAGTCCGTACTATCCTTCAAAGCCTCGGCTTTCTCACATAACGCACGTTTAGCGTCGAGGTTTTTCTCCATATCGCTCTTGATCGCCTTGTAGAACTCGCTTTTCTTCTCGAAGTAGACATCGCAAGCGGCACGGAAACGTTCGAATATCTTTACATTATATTTTTTCGGAGCGAAACCAATCGTCTTCCATTTCTCTTGCAAGCCGATTACCTCCTTATTCTTTTCTTCCCAATCCTTAAACGATTTCAACGCACTGAAATCAATCGCCTCGATTTGTTCGCAAATCACGGTCTTCGCATCCAGATTCTCCTGCTCTTTCGCTTTCAGTTTCTCGAAGTGCTCTTGGTGACGCTTATTGATCACGGTTGAGGCAGCTTTGAAGCGAGCCCATAAATCCTCACGCAACTCTTTCGCCACCGGCCCGATCTCACGCCATTGCTGGTGCAGCTTCTGAAGCTGGTGGAAAGCGGAGATAACATCCGGCTCGTTACCTAGTTTCTCTACGGTTTCGCACAAGGCGGTCTTCAATTCCAGATTCTTCTTGAAGTCATAGTCGCGGAACTGATTATTTATCTTGATAATATCATAGAATTTCTCGGTGTAGATCTGATAGTTCTTCCAAAGCTCGTTCACGTGCTCTTGGGGAACGGCCTTCACCTCTTTCCATCTTTGTTGGATGTCCTTGAAAGAGTTGTATAATTTATTGAAATCATCTTGGCTTTCGCAAAGCTCTTTCAACTGGTCGATCAACTGCAATTTCAAAGCGTAGTTAGCGGCCTTTACACGCTCTTCCTCGGCGAGGATAGCGGCTCTTTTCTCTTTATAAGAAGTGAGCAAATCCTTGATCTTGTTCTCGGTTTCGTCAGCGGGAGCTGTAAAATCCTTTTCTTCGCCACCATCAGCGATGAATTCCTTCTTGAGCTCTTCCACCTCGTTACGACGGATCTTGTAGTAAGCCTGTTTCAAAGCCTCTACTTCTCCACGGGAAGTCTCTACGGAAGTCTCAACAAGTTCGGTTAACTTAGCGAGAATTTCTTCTTTGGTTAATTTACCTGCGGCAATAGCAGCGTCCGCCTCCGCTGTATCGTTGGCTTCAACGTCTGCGGTAGCATCGATTTCCGGCGTCTCAACCGGTTTTTTAGTTTCTTCCAATTTCCCGGCTTCTTCCGGCAAATTAGTCTCAAGAGTGTCCTTCATATACAATCGCTTTTAAGAAAAGGATAAATACATTCCTATATCAAGTCACAAATTAAACTAAATATTTTTGGATTACAGCATTTCGGGGAAATTATTTATCTAAAAAGTCATTTTGGATACTAATAGATGTTAAGGTTGGCCTATTTCTCTTGATTCCGGTTGTAGAGACGGGGCATGCCCCGTCTCCCACCGTCTACTTATACTATTTAATCTTATTTATCCCAAGAAGGAAATCAATACGCCGGCAGCTACCGCCGAGCCGATCACTCCCGAGATATTACTAGCCATGCAATATTGCAAGACATGGTTCTTCGGATCATATTGCAATGCGATCTCATTCGCCACACGAGAGGCCATTGGCACGGCGCTTAAACCCGTGGCTCCGATAAGCGGATTGATTTTCTTCTTAGTGAACAAATTGAAAATCTTAACGAAGAAGATACCTCCGGCGATAGACAAGGCGAATGCCAAGAAACCACCGATTACGATACCGATTGTTGTCAGGTTCAAGAACGCTTCCGTGGTCATGGTTGCCCCGACGGATAATCCGAGGAAGATCGTGGCTGCGTTCATGATGCTGTTGGAAGCGGCATCGAACAGACGGAACGTATTGGTTCCGATCTCTTTTACAAGATTACCGAACATCAACATACCGATCAAAGGAACGGAGCTGGGAACAAACAGGGCGACTACGGTAGTTACCACGATCGGGAAGATAATCTTCAATACACGCAAATTCTTGATCTCCATGTTAGAAGGGTATTTCTTCTCTTGTTCCTTCATGTTGATCTGTAATTCTTTCTTAGAGCACAGTAGCTTAACGACCAACGGGATGATAACCGGTACCAAAGCCATGTAAGAATAAGCGGCGATAGCGATCGGGCCTAGCAAATGCGGAGCCAATTTAATGGTCGTGAAGATAGCCGTCGGGCCATCGGCGCCACCGATAATACCTAAAGACGCTGCCTCTTTTGGTGTGAATCCCATCAAGATCGCTACCAAAAGCACCGTGAAGATTCCCAATTGAGCCGCGGCGCCGAAAATGGATAGGCGAAGGTTACGGAGCATCGGTCCGAAGTCGGTCAACGCACCGACACCCATGAAGATAATCGGCGGCAAGAAGCCCGTCTTGATCAACATATAATAGATGAAGTTCATCAAGCCAAGTTCGTGTGCGATATCATGCAGCGGCATTTCCCAGATGTTTCTCATCACGCCGTGTACATTAACCAACCCATTCTCATCCGCTTGAATCACTCCCATATCGCCTCCGGGGAAATTGGCGAGCAATACGCCGAACGCGATAGGCACGAGCAATAGCGGCTCGTATTGTTTCTTGATACCGAGGTAGAGCAATACGAACGCTATGGCATACATGATCAAGAACTGCGGTTCAGCAATGATATTGCTGAACGCAGTCATCTCATATAAGTTTTGAAATATCTCGTTCATTATTGAATCGTCATTAATACATCATCCTCAGATACGGCATCACCGGAAGACAGGCAGATCGCCGTAATCGTTCCCCCGAACTCGGCACGTACGGCATTGTATGTTTTCATGGCCTCCACGTAGCAAAGGACATCTCCTTCTTTCACTACGTCGCCCACCTTCACCGGAGTATCAGAAGCATTCTTTACTAGGAAGAATTTACCTTCCAGCGGAGAAAGCACCTCTTTTCCAGCGCCTGCGAGAGCGTTTGTTGTCTCCGGGGCTGTCGGGGCGGGAGCCGCTGTCGGTTTAACTTCCGGAGTCGCGCTGTTGGTATCACCAAAAGCGACGGTCACACGGTAAGCTTGCCCGTTTACATCTACGGTCATGACTTGCGGAGTAGTCGGCATCGTTAATGTAGCGGCAGGTGCCGGAGCCGGTGCGGCTGGAGTGGCGGGTACCGTCGGTTTACCGGCGTTCGCTTTCTCTGCCTTACGTTTTGCCACGTCTGCCTTAAACTCGACCTTGGCCTTTCCGGAGCGATATGCCTCGTATTGAGCGGGGTGCATGGCGTATTCGAAGAGTTCTTCCTCATCCTCGCCAACTTCCCATTGCTTCTCGTTCATCAACTTTCGATACTTATCCAATGCGTCCGGATAATTGTCTTGAGGATTGCCCTCGAAGAACTGGCGGCCTTCGGCCTTCGCCTTCTCGACGATCTCGGGAGCCAACGGGCCCGGAAGACGTCCGGCCTTTCCGAGGATCATATCCCAAATATCGTCGGCGATCATGCTCCAGCGGGCTTTCCCCTTCTCCATCTGCATGACGTTCATCAAAGCTAGGTTCTTCACGTATTGGCTGAATGGAGTTACCAATGGAGGATAACCGACACGTGGCCATACGTAAGCTACCTCGTCGAACAACTTGATCAATAACTGGTCTTGAGACATCAGCGGTTTGTTGTTCTTTATATTGCTCTTGTTGATCGTCTCTAGGTTCTTCTCAAGGTCCGCCATCAAGCTACCCATCATACCGCCCGGAAGTCCCGGTCCGATCAGCAAGGAATTCATCAACCGGTTCTTCGGGCTGATATACAATCCCAAGAAATCATCCATGAATTCTTGAACCAAGGCACGAACCTTCATATAAGCCTCCATATTGATCTCGGGCACCTTATAACCGGCGTCCTTCAACATCGCCTGTACGGTCAGCAAGTCCGCATGTCCTGTACCCCAAGAAAGCGGCTCCATACCTACGTCGATATAGTCGCAACCCGCGTTACAAACCTCCATGATGGAAGCTACGTTAAAGCCGGGACCGGCATGGCTATGATATTGGATAGGGATCTCTGGATATTTTTCCTTGATATTGGCTACGATACGGCCTAATGTGTACGGACGTCCGATACCGGCCATATCCTTGATACAAATCTCATCCGCTCCGAGTTCGATCAACTCGAATGCCATCTTGGTATAATACTCAACCGTATGTACCGGAGAATGCGTGATACACAAGGAGCATTGTGAGATCATACCAGCCTCTTTCGCGTATTTAATAGATGGGGCGATATTCCGTACGTCGTTCAGGCCGCAGAACGTGCGGGCGATATCCGTTCCTTGCGCTTTCTTTACCTTATAAAATAGCTGACGTACATCGTCGGGTACCGGGCTCATGCGAAGGCCGTTCAACGCACGGTCCAACATATGCGTCTGAATGCCTGCCGCATGGAAAGGTTTTGTCCATTCACGGACCGCTTTATTAGGATTCTCGCCGAATAATAAGTTGACTTGTTCAAATCCTCCGCCATTCGTTTCCACCCGGGCGAAACAGCCCATCTCGATAATTGCCGGAGCGACTCTGGTTAGTTGGTCTACGGTCGGGACATACTTTCCGGCAGATTGCCACATGTCTCTGAAGACCAAACTGAATTTGATTTCTCTTTTCATGATATTAATATGTATTATTTATACTTTCTCAATTTTGATAACTTTCCCCTGTCCACGGGTAACGGCGCTGATTGCCGATACGATGGCGGCTGTCTCCTGTCCGGAAAGGCTGCCGATTGCGGTGGTTTGCGTTGGAGTGGCCGTTTGTACCCGAACGGTTGCCGCTACTGGTTTCTTCGCTATGATCTCTTCCGGTGCGTATTTATTCACCAAGACGATAAGTCCTTTTCCCAGATTGATAACGATCAAAAGGATAGCAAATACGGTGGTCATTCCAACTACCATTAACAAAAGTCCTGTCTCTATATTCTCCATATTTTATATTTGTGGCTAGCTTAAAAGGTTTCTACAAAGGATTGAGCAACTTTCAGCCAAATTAAAAACAATCGCAAAATTATAAAATACTGGAAAACGATCTGTTACATTTTAATTAAAAAAATGAAAATAAATAAGCGAAACGGCCTTTTCGGTGAATGATTGTCAGCTTGAAAAAACATGTACGTGTTTTCCGAAAAACATGTACGACTTTTTCCAAAAACACGTACGTGTTTTTTCCGGCGCTTGTACGGCTGAAAATTCAAATATATTACCGTAACTTTGCGGTGGAATTCTAATAATGTAAAACTATAATAATTAAGGAATAAGACCATGGGAAATTTCTTTACATCTTTATTCTCTTCTTCCAAACCGGCCGAGGCGACGGAGGATAAGGCGAAGAACGAGCAGAAGAACTTTGATATCTTGAAATACGACGGCGTGCGTGCCCAGAAGATGGGAAAACTTGCTTATGCGATCAAATGCTTTACGGAGGCGCTGAATATACAGGAGGATTTTGAGACGATGAGCTATCTCGTCTCCGCTTATACGATGGCGAACGAGCTGGGGAAAGCCGAGGACGTGTTGAACCGGATGGTTGAGATGGAGCCGGATCATATCGCTACCCGCTTGACTCGCGTTAACTTATTGTTTATGTTGGATAAGGATGCGGAGGTCATAACCGATTGTTTGCACGTGATCGAGCTAGAGCCTTCTAATCATGTCGCTTATTTCATGATGGCAAAAGCGAAGAAAGCGACGAATGACGTATTTGGCGCTATCGCCGACCTAACGAGATCGATCTCCTTGAAGGAGGATTTCGCCGATGCTTATTTATTGCGTGCAGAGATTCTTTTAGGACTGGGACAAGCTAAAGAGGCGCTGCCCGATGTGGAGAAAGCGATCGAGATCGTGCCGGAGGAGGAAAGTTCTTATTTATTGAGAGGACGTATTCATATGGCTTTAGGGGATATCGAGGCTGCGAATTCTGATTTCCAGCAGGTCCTAGATCTAAATCCGTTTAATGAGGACGCTTGTATCTTATCTGGTCAGTTACTGATCGAGCAAAAGAAATATGATGAGGCGATCGCTTTCTTTGACGAGGCGATCGAGACGAATCCGTCTTTTGCCAAGGCTTATAGTGAGCGTGGGGGAGCCAAGAATCTGAAAGGTGATAAGACCGGTGCGTTCGAGGACTTGAAGAAATCTTTGGAACTGAATCCAGAAGGCGAAGAGGCCCAGAAGATGAACGGACAACATTCGAATTTCGATAATATGTATAAAGGGGGAATCTTTTGATTCCCCCTTTTTAAGTCTGCGCTAACAGTCCGCTATCTCTTCGGGAGAGAGTCCTGTGCAATTCGCTATGATCTCGATGGGAAGCCCTTGCTTTTTCAAGTTGGCGGCAATTTGACGTTTCTCTAGGTTCTGTCCTTCTGCAATACCCTCCGCTCTACCTTCTGCTCTGCCTTCTGCTCGTCCATCCGCATGCCCTTCTATCCATCCGGTCTCGATGACGCTCCTTTGATATCGAAGGGCTTCCATGTGGGCGTAGTATTGGCCCTTCTCGGAAGGGCTGAGTTTATCGATCCGTAACTTCTCCCGTGCTTCCGGCAATCCTTTGGCGGTGGCATGTTCATCTATTTCTCCTGTTTTTAGGAAATAGATCCATTCGTCGAGGGGTGTTTTCGCCAGTTCGTCAAACTCGTTGACACGTAATACGTAATATTCAGGAAAAATATCGCCAGCTTCCTGTTTGACGAATTGTTCCCGTTGACGGGTGGATAATTTCAATATATCGTCAAAATGAATACCTTTGAATTGGGTCTTCCCGTGATATACGTAATCCTTTCCCTGTCCAAGATCGAAATAGATAATGTTTACGGAATAGATTTTCTTGATGGTTCCATATTTCTCTCCCTCATGGATATACTCGGTGACTGCCTTGGATGTGCCATATAACATACGGTGAAAATAATCAAGCTCCCGGTTGTTTTGTACCTCGATGATTACCAGCTCGCCTTTACTGTTTTCTGCCAATACGTCTATGCGGTTGAACTTGTCCTCGCTATCCTCTTTGTTACCTTCGCTTTCTAGGATGCGGATAATAATCACGTTTTCCCCGAGAAGGGTGGATAAAAGACCTTCGAGGACTACAAAATTGGACTTTTGGCGAAGTAAACGTTTGATCGCCCAATCGAAACGTACTAACGATGATTTATTTTTCATAGTTATCTTGTTTATTTGTTTATACTTCCACAAAGATAATGAATTAAACGATTATCTTTGTTCCTATTCATAAAAAAGCAACCATGACTTATAATGTTTCTCTGGCAGCATGGGTATCTCTATCGAAATGATAGGATTCTCTATCGTTTATTTCAACAAGCCTTAAATTGCTAGTTTTACCCCTTAAAGTTGAAAGTTCCGCCTATTCCATTCATTAATGTATCCATTTAATTTTGCCAGTGTAAAAAGCCTAACTTACAAATTTCCGGTATCTAGTACAGATAGGACTAAGGGCGGTGAGTTACGTAGGAAAATAGGCTAAATAAGGAAAGATCAACCCTCTCCATTATTGAATGGCAAATTGAGCTGATCTGAAAATAATGTCTACCAAAATAATAAAATTGGATAGAATATGCAATCTGACAAGTATTTGGAATGGAAGGAAAGGTATTAGTCCTATCTGAACTCAATCCATCTTAATGTCTTTTATCAAGAATAAGGAGGTTGAACGAATAAATATAAGAATATGGAAATAAAGACGATAATCTCAAGTATCTGCTTGTTACTGCTGGCGGTCTCGTGCTCAATGGATGATGATGCGCTGAGGGATATAGAGAAAGGACATTCGGGGAGTGTTGTGATAGAGGAGGGAGAGGTTGCCCTTTCTATGAAAGTTTCTCTTTTTTCTTTGGAGACAAAATCCTTGTCTGGCGCAGGGACATTGCCTGCTTCCATGGACGAGGCAAAGATTGATAATTGTACATTGATTTTTTTTGAGGGTGGGCAAGTCAATTCGATAATGGAAGGGCTGTTTGTAAATAGCGAGAATTATATCGTTAAAAAGAAAAACGGCACGGAAGATGACTGGGCAAAAGTAATCGTGAAAGTGAAAAAGCCTAGCCCTTACTCCGTAATGGTAATCGCTAATAGCTCTAAATCGTTTGCGGGTTGTCAATCGGAAAGTGATATAAACGATATAATACAGGATAATAAGGATGCTTTAGTTAAAGTAGGGAAAATGAATATCAATTTTGATTCCAACTTTGCCGGTTATGCGACAATTAGGGAAGCATTGGAAAAACCTTTAGAAGTTGGTCCAGTCCCTCTTTCTCAGCTAACCGCTCGTATAGAACTTGCGGAATTTAATGTTTCTGGTTTTCAAGGAGCATCTGTTCAAGAGAAGATTACTGTTACAGGAGTGGATCTGTTGAACTTGAATCCTGAGAGTTATACGACAAATGAGCAAACTCATAAAAATGCGACTTATTTGCAGGAGAATAAGACGTGTAATGTGGAGGTATATGATGGAGTATCGGAGCTTCCGTCAACTTATTCTTTTGTAGAGAATAAAAATGTATTGTCTTTTTACTCGTTCCGGAATCTGGCGGCGGCAGAAAGTGATCAAGTGAAAATGCAAGTCCGGTTTAAGGTCGGAAATAGCGAGGAAAGAACGACAAGGCAGTTTGTGATCAATAAGGAGGGGAATATTTTGCATGGTGTAAAATCCGGATATGTTTATCGCTTGGTTGTCAATATGACTATTATTGGAGATAAGGTCGAGACAGAACTACTTTGCTATACAAGAGATTGGTTGAATAATACCATATCCATTCCTATGGAAGATAATTAAAGTGTAAACGGGTAAAATAAAAATACAAGATTATGAAAATAAGGAATATATTATCAGTGCTGTTTGTCGGACTGCTTTTCACGAGCTGTAACTCGGAAGAAGAAGTTCAGCGAGGAAATGAGGACGGGCGGGATATCTCATTCTCTATGACTCTTACTTTGGGAGAAGTGACAGCGATGACGAAAGCTGGAGGGGATATCGCTGAAGGGTATACATATTCGACGGAGGATGAGGTAAAAGTGAATAATGTTGTGGTCGCTATATTCAATGAGGCGAATGGAACTGTGGGTGAGTGCTTGGAGTACAAGTCTGTAGCGTTTGACGGGGGAATTTCCAATTCTACCGTAACGATTGATGGAAAAACATTGATTGCTTATAAAATTGATAATATACAAGCAAAGACAGGTAAGGTTCGTATCGTAGCGATTGCGAATTCAACGCATTATGAGGACTTGGCTAGATTGGAAACGACTACTTATGAGAACCTGAAAGGTTTGTCGGAAACCGTTTCAGGTGGAACTTTTGATGCTTCAAATTTGGTAAAGGTCGGAGAGTTGCCTTCGTATGAGCTGAATACGACTGTGACAAGTATACGTGTTCCGATGACGCAATTAGCGGCACGCATCGATATGAAGTTTACGGTAGATGAAGAGCCGGAGACTATTTCTGGGACAAGTAATACAAAAGTAACCAACCAATGGTTCTATTCCGTAACTAAACTTACGGTCAATAATATTAATCAGAAATCAGATTTGCTTTTGCTTGATCGAAATAACCGATATGATAATGCTCTCTCTACAGGTAAAGTGGTTACCTTGCAAAACGGGGTTGCACTACCTTTCTATACCTATGAGAAGTTGAATACGACAACAAGCCCATTGTCTATATATGTGACGGGTGATTTACAAAAGATACAAGTTACGACAACTTTTAATGAGGATATGACCATTCAAAACGTAACAAAAGGGGATATAATCGAGGAAGAAAAAGACCGTTCATATAAATATGAGGATTTTAATCCGACAAAAGAGCTTGAAGGATGTACGACAAATGGTATCATACATGGTAATAGATATGAGCTTACAGGTAAAATATCCATGAAGACACAACGAATCAACTTTACGGTATCTACAACACCGTGGGAAGGCGTGGAAAAGTTTGTCGTGGATGTGGTTATCGCTGATTTGAAGTATTTGTTCGTGAGGGAGACTAAGGTGGTGATGGCGAATATCACTGAGTATAAGATTGAGTTTGCTTCTAGCTCGAATATTACGATTGATCAACCATCTTATGCGACTTATGAAAAGTATGAGTTAAAAGGAAATGTTATTACTAAAGGTACAGGATACTATGATAATAGAGATAAGCAGTATCCGTCTATAATAGGAGATTTAGGAAAGAGTGGATATATCAAAATTACGAGTAAATTACCAGAGAATTATTTCCCAAAGCAATTTGTTTTTGGAGTTCATAATGCAGAGGGTTTGAAAGTATTAGGAATTGCAGTGGATCAGTATCCGCCTCAATATCTGACAGGACAAAAATCAGAAGGTGGTAATCATGATTCAAGTGCAGACTATTCTAAAAATCCTAATTTATTTACAATTACAACTATTGCTGCAGGAGATTGGATTATTGGTGATCCTTCTCATATCGTAAATGGAAAAGTGGAGACAAAGAATGATGAACTTTCTAATAATATGATCTCTCCTCGTTTTATTGCGGCATCAAGGTATGCGGCAGTTTCGGCAGGTACGTATACATGGCAAATGGCACATGATAGATGTCTTACATATTGGGAGACTTTAGATCCGAAGAAGACAGGGAAGAGCGCGACTTATCCTCCCGGCAAATGGAGAATGCCGACATTAGCAGAACTTAAATTTATGGATGTAATACAAGAAGCTTCTCCTGCAATCGATTATTTGTTTAATCAAAGTAGTCAATATTGGGGAGCAAGAAAGCCTTGGTATTATGATTTTGGGAAAAATACATCTAATAGCGCTAGTAATGCAAATACAGTACTTAGCGGTAATGGTGGAGCTCGCTGTGTTTATGATATATACTAATTTAATATAACTCTAATTATGATAAAAAGATTATATACTCTATTTTCTGTATTGCTGTTGCTCGCTTCATGTGCGACAGAGGAAATAGAACAAATAGAAATTCAACCGACAGATGGATCAATGGTCTCTCTTTCGTTCTCTGTAGATGCTCCGAATGCTCTTGAGATTACGAAAGCGACCGGGGATGTGGAGAAAGGTGTTGAGTCCTTATATCTATATACATTTAATGAGGATGGAGAGTTTATCTCTCCAGTTGTAGAAGCTGTTGTTTCTGGCAATGGATATACGGCTTCTATCTCAAAAGAGACCCGTACCATCCATTTTGTCGCCAATGATGGAACGTTAACCCCTTCCCTAGAAAGCGGAATGGCCTCGTTAGTGACAGATAAGCAAATCTTTTGGGGAAAGAGAACTTTTAGTGATATTCCTGCGAAAAATATAAGCAATAGTCTGGAAGCTGCTGGTAGTAACAATGTTGAACTACTACGAAACTGGGCTAAAATAACGCTGAATCTCTCTTCGGAGGCAGCTGTGAAATTAAAAAATGTTTCTTATCTTATTTATAATGAATCTCAGTTGGCATCTATTGGGTATAAAGATGAGGGAAAGTTGAATATTCCAAATCAAGATTTTTATGCGCCCCAGAATGAGCCAGATGCTAGTAAATATGCGAAGCCGGGTGAATCTGTGTATACTTTTGAACATTATAATCAAGATAAGAAAGCGACTTTTGTTATTATTAAGGCGCAATTTGATGGTAGCAAGACCTATACATATTATAAGATTGATCTTGCCGTAAAGGATGAGAATGATAAGGTAACTCGTGTTTATGATGTCGTTCGTAATTATGCCTTTAATATAACGGTCAAGAGCGTTTCCAGAAAAGGAGCTACGTGGGCTGAGGTTATAGATGAAAATGTGATAGCGGATAATAATATCACGGCCTCGGCTATTATGGAAAAGTATCCGAATATAACTTATGATGGCGAGGCCTTGAATGTTACAAAGACGACATTCGTTTTTACGGGGGCTTCTAACACATTGTCGATGACTGCGACGTATGTGGGAACAGGGCAGTTGAGTGTGGTTCCGGATGAGGGAATGTCGGATGTCGTAGATGGTAACTTAAGTTATCCTTCTTGGATACCTTCTGGCAATCAGACGATAACGATTACAGGCAATATAAAGCCGGCTCCTGGCTCCGGTGAGAAGATAGCGTATTTCTACGTGGTAGGAGGTAATTTGCAGCGTAAGATTAAATTGGTCTTACGTCCCCCTTATAACTTTATCAATCCGAGATTTGAAAATGTAAAAGCTGGTGCCGGAACAAATGTGATTAATGGAGGCCTGAAACAAGATGTTTATCTGAAATTCTCGATACCGGAAGATATTGATGAATCATTATTCCCTATTGAGTATAAGATATATACTAAAAAACTATATGCGGTAGAACCCGGTGTTCGTTTGGAAACAACAGGAGCGAAGGATTGGTGTTATGTATATACGGATCAAGTCTTTAGCAAAGATGAGAAGGTTATCCATTTTAAGACGAATACGGCTAATGAAGGAGAAGGTATGGGGGATAATGACAAAGTGTTTTTAAAGGCAGATCTGTTTAATGCGTTTAGTGCTTTAACTTATTCACGAAAAGCTCCAACAACCATATCTCCTACTATTGCTGGAAATGTTACAGGGGGAAGCAGTTCTTGGAATGGATATACTGTTCGCTATAAAATAAATAATATAGGTTCGGAGAATTCTTTTAAATGTGGAAGTGGGGGGGCTTACTCTATTGCGTTGAAGAATGTTTTGTCTACAGATGTTGTTTATTTTTATTATTCAGGAAATAGCTATTGGTCTTGTCAGAAGTCCGTAAGCCACTTGATAGAGGATGGTAATATATTGATGAGTAGATAATTAAGTACAATCAGGGTTCCCATCCATCATGTGAATGACGGATGCGGGGAGCGTGCAGCACACAATGGATTGAATTTGTTTTACACGTAGGCTGCACCTCCTCCCCGGCCCTTTACCTCATATAGCATTCGTGCTTTATCGATGCCATTCATTCCGTAAGGAGATGGGCGGCATCGCTTTCTTCATTTTAACTTACTTGCCCCATGCAGTTAACTTGCTTTGGTCTGATATCAAAGGTTCTTGCGTAAAAAATTGCGCAACCCTTTGTTTATTAAAAAAAAGGCTCTATCTTTGCAGCCCGAATAAGTATGCGAATAATAATAAATAATATAGAAAGATGAAAAGAACATTCCAACCTTCCAACAGAAAAAGAAAGAACAAGCATGGCTTCCGTTCAAGAATGGCTACCGCTAATGGCCGTAGAGTATTAGCTTCTCGTCGTGCTAAAGGCAGAGCTAAATTAACGGTATCTGACGAATACAACGGATAATTAGTCACGTTCTAAAGATTTATAAAGAAAGTAGAGGTTTTTTCCTAAAAAGCCTTTACTTTCTTTGTTTTTGTAGTATTGCTCTGGTGGATATTGGTCTATATGCCGTTTTTTTTCTACTTTTGAACCGCCTACAAATACATACGTGAAATGAGTAACTTTTTTGTAAAACTGATAAAGAATCCGTTTGTCATCAATCTCTTGTTGGTGATAGTCGTGTCGTGCGGCGTTGTTTATGGCATACTGGCGTGGCTGGATTCTTATACCCGCCATAATCAAGCGGTGGTCGTTCCGGACGTGAAAGGAATGAAGCTAGAGGACGCCGCCGAGTTTTTCGGGAATAATAAGCTACGCTATAACGTGATCGATTCCGTATTCTCGAAAGATGTGGCTCCGGGCTCCATCGTGGAGTTGGTTCCCGGTGTCGGATCGAAGGTGAAAGAGGGGCGGATCGTCTTTGTTACGATTAACGCGTTGACCTCCCAGATGGCCGTGATACCGGAGGTGGAAGACTTATCTTTCCGTCAGGCGTATGCCTTGCTGCGGGCCCGTGGCTTCTCGTCGGTCGAGATAGAGTATGTGCCGGGCGATTATAAAGATTTGGCGATGGGGGTGGAGTTAAACGGGCGTACCTTGCTCAAAGGGGAACATGTACCGTTGACCGCTCATCTGGTATTGAAAGTAAGCAGTGGCGATCCGAATATGCTTCCCGACTCATTGGCTTTGGATAGTATTCCGGTAGAACCATTGGATAGTGATATAGAAAACTGGTTTTAAGGGAATGGACGAGTTGTTGGACGATATGGATGATGAACAGGTAGACGACCTGTTGATGCCGGAAGAAGACGAAACATCGTCGAGCCAGATGTATGAGCATTTCCGCTTCGTAGCGGACAAGGGGCAATCCCTGCTCCGGGTGGATAAGTTCTTGGTAGACCGTATGATGGGCGCTACCCGTAACCGCATCCAATTGGCGGCTGAGGCGGGTTGTATCTTGGTGAACGATAAGCCGGTGAAAAGTAATTACCGGGTGAAACCTTTGGATGTGGTTTCTATCGTGATGGATCGCCCACGCCGGGAACTGGAGATTATCCCCGAAGATATCCCTTTGAATATAGTATATGAGGACGATGATTTGCTGGTGGTGAATAAGCCGGCAGGCTTGGTCGTACATCCCGGTCATGGTAATTATACCGGTACGTTGGTGAATGCCTTGGCTTATTATTTGAAGGATGATCCCTATTATGATCCTTCCGATCCTCGTTTAGGCTTGGTACACCGTATTGATAAGGATACGTCGGGCTTATTGGTGGTGGCTAAACGCCCGGAGGCCAAGAGTAACCTAAGCCTGCAGTTCTTCAACAAGACAACCAAACGTAAATACCGTGCCTTGGTATGGGGCATCGTTCAAGAGGATGAGGGGCGTATCGAGGGAAATATCGGTCGTGACCCTCGTGACCGTATGCAAATGACCGTCTTCCCGGAAGGCGATCAAGGCAAGACCGCCGTCACCCATTACACCGTGTTGGAACGCTTGGGCTACGTGAGCTTGGTGGAGTGCCGTCTGGAGACGGGGCGCACGCACCAGATCCGTGTACATATGAAATATATCGGTCATACGCTTTTCAACGATGAGCGGTATGGCGGACATGATATCTTGAAAGGAACAACTTTTACTAAATATAAACAGTTCGTGCAAAACTGTTTCGCTATTTGTCCACGTCAGGCCTTGCATGCTAAGACGTTGGGGTTCGTTCATCCTACTACGGGAGAGGAGATGTTTTTCGATTCTGAGATTCCTTCCGATATGCAGCAGCTGATCGACAGATGGCGTGTATACGCGAACACTAAAGAATTGTAAAAATGAAAAAGAACATCGCTATCGTAGCAGGGGGAGATTCCTCCGAGATCGTTATTTCATTAAAAAGTGCGGACGGAATCTACTCTTTTATTGATAAAGACAAATATAATTTATATATTGCCATCGTTAAGAGGGATGAGTGGGCGGTTATACTTCCTAGCGGGGAACATACACCAATTGATAAGAATGATTTTAGCTTCAAGGAGAATGGCGTGACGAGGCATTTTGACTTCGCTTATATAACGATACACGGTACTCCGGGCGAGGACGGACGTTTGCAAGGATATTTCGATATGATCGGTATGCCTTACTCGTCTTGCGGGATGCTGGTGAGCGCTTTGACATTCAATAAATACGTATGTAATCATTACTTGAAAGACTTTGGTGTAAAAATTGCCGCATCCATTCATTTATTCAAGGGAGAGACTATTACGGACGAAGAAGTCGTGACTCGTTTGGGTTTGCCTATTTTCGTGAAACCAAACGATGGGGGTAGTAGTTTCGGCGTGACGAAGGTGAAAGAGCTCTCCGCTATCCAGCCCGCTATCGCTAAGGCGTTTGGGGAAGGACGTGAGGTGATTCTCGAGAGCTTTATCGATGGAACGGAAGTGACATGCGGTTGCTATAAGGTGGAGGGTAAAGAGGTTGTCTTTCCTTTGACCGAGGTGGTTACGGATAACGAATTCTTCGATTTCGACGCAAAGTATAACGGGCAGGTGGACGAGATCACTCCGGCCCGTATCTCCGCCGAGTTGACGGAGTTGATACAGCGCAAGACATCAAGGATCTACGATATATTGGGCGCCAAAGGACTGATTCGTGTGGATTATATTATTCCGGCAGACGGGGAGCCTGTCTTACTGGAAATAAACACGACACCGGGAATGACGGCTACCAGCTTTATCCCACAGCAAGTACGTGCGGCGGGATTGGATATAAAGGATGTCATGACAGACATTATTGAAGACGAACTCAAAAACAGAAAAACAAAATGAATAGATATGGATACAGAAACAGTTTCCCCTAATTTCGACGACATCCGTCCGCTGAACAACAGTGAGGTGAAGGACGCGATTGAAAAATTGGTCGCCAATGAGGATTTCGAGCGGGCTTTACGTTACATAAAGCCGAATTTGAATTGGGAGGAATTCTCAGTTGCCATGCGTGCTTGCAAGACGAAGGAGGAGTTTAAATCTACTCTGGCCTATGACGCTGTAATGACGGTGGCGAAAAATACTACTTTCTCGCTTACTATCTCAGGGCGTAGCCGTCTGCCGAAAGATAAGGCGGCCTGTACGTTTATCTCGAACCATAGGGATATCGTATTGGATGCCTCCTTCTTGAATGTCATGTTATATGATGTGGGGTATGGTATGACGCAGGTCGCTATCGGCGACAATCTTTTAATCCGTCCGTGGATCGAGACATTGGTACGCTTGAACAATAGTTTTATTGTGAAGCGTGGCGTTTCTGTTCGTCAGATGTTGGAGGTCAGCAAGACGCTTTCCGCCTATATCCATCATGCGATCAAGAATGTGAACGAGTCTGTATGGATCGCCCAGCGTGAGGGACGTGCTAAGGATTCGGACGATCGTACGCAGGGCAGCGTATTAAAAATGTTGAGTATCGGCGGTGATAAGGACAATCTGTTGTTGAATTTGATGGATTTGAATATCGTGCCGGTCGCTATCTCCTACGAGTTTGATCCTTGCGATTTTTTGAAGGCGAAAGAATTTCAGATGAAGCGGGATGATCCGGATTTCGTGAAATGCCAGCGGGATGATCTATTGAGCATGGAAACGGGTATCTTGAACAATAAGGGTCGTGTCCACTTCACGATCACTTCCCCGATCAATGATTCCTTGGCTAAACTGGACAAGGATATGGAGAAGAATGAGCTGGTAAGCGCTATCGCGTCCGTTATCGACCGGGAGATCTATAAGAACTATCGTTTCTATCCGTGCAATTACGTGGCGTATGACTTACTGAACGGCACTCGTCGTTTCCAAGAACATTATGGTCCGAAGGATAAGAAGCAATTCGAGGAATACTTGCAAGGACAATTGGATAAGATCGTCCTTCCGAACAAGGATGAGGCGTTCTTACGTAAGAAGATCTTAGAGATGTACTCCAATCCGCTGAAAAATTATCTGACAACTTTATAAGCGGCCTTTATCGGCTATGCGTAGCGGTTCGTACTTGATCCGCCCTTGATCCCCTCTTTCCGGCGAGCATGCCACCTTCGGGTGGCAGCCGCCGGAAAGGAGGGATTATCTTTTTTGCAGGAATTCGTCCAAGGATTCCTCTTTCTGCAATCCAAGTTTCTTGCGGATACGGCTGCGTCCGGAGTTGACGCTGGGACGGGAGATGCCCAAGGCCAACGAGATCTCGTCCGTGCTCTGCTTCAGGTAGATCAGCATGCAGAGTAGTTCGTCGGATTTGGTCAGTTCCGGGAAGTCCTTACGCAAGCCGGGCAGGAAGCGAGGGTACAGGGCGGCGAAGGATTGGCGGAACCGCAACTCGTCCTCGCCGCTCAGCAAGGAGGGGTTGAGCTTCTGGCGTACGCTGTCGATCACCTCGTTATGGGCGGCTTGCTCCAGCTCGGCGCTCAGTCGCTCATTGCGGCGGTTCAGTTCTTGTTGGGTAGCGAGGAGATTATCCAGTCGTTGACGCTGGATCTCCCGCTCACGTTGGTGAAGCCGGCGACGTTGGAGTGCGTAGACAATGATCCCGGTCAGCAGGCAAATGGCTAGGATCAGGATGACGCGCGTATAAACGAGCGAACGTTCCTTCAAGGCCACTTCGGCGGATAAGACCCGATTCTCCTGCTCCTTCCGTCCGGTCTCGTAGCGTACGTTGGCACCAATGGCGTACCGCTGTTTCTCCGCCAGTTGCAACGAGTCGTGTATCTCCTTGTATTCCGGGTAGATCTCGGCCATCTTGTCTCCCTTCTTTTGTTGGGCGTAAAGGTTGAGCAAATGCCGTCCGGTCCAATCCATCATATCGTTCGCCTCGTATTTCTTGTAGAGAGCGTAGGCCTCTTCCATCAGGGGGAAGCCTTTTTCCGGCTTTCCGTCGCGTACGAGGCAGGCCCCCAGCATGAATTTGAAAAGATCCTGATAGCCCGCAGAGATCGCTTCTTCCTCTTCTATCAATTCCTTGTACCCTTCGAGGGCGGCAGGGATAGAGTCGGGCACATATTCGTAGTAATAATTGTAAAGTATGTTTTTGGCGGCGAGGACATAGGCGTTCTCTTTCATCTCCTCCCCTCTCTTTAAGGCCTGCCGTGCGTAATATAAGGTAGAGTCGTGCTGTTCCAACTCCCAGAAAATCCCGGCTTTCATCCGGTAGAGGTCGCTGATGGTAAAACTATCCAACTGGAGGGAGTAGTCGATGGAGCGTGAGATGGCCTCCATAGCCTTGTCGTACAATCCGAGGTCGCTATAGGTGGAGGAGAGGTCGGCGAAGGTGTAGACGAAGCCCCGGTTGAGCTTCTCGGGGTGGGCTACGCACCAGTCCATGGCTTCCTGTATGACTTCCACCTCTTTTTCCCGCATTCCCTTGCGGCGGTAATAATGGCCGAGGGTAGAGAGCAGGTCGGCCGGATCGTCGGCGGCATCGGGGTGGAGGCGATAGACGGCGACTGCCCTTTCTTGCACACGGATCGCGTCCGAAGGGTCGCGGCGGAATTTATAGAGCGTGTTGGCTACCGCTTGGGCGATACGGATCTCTAGCCACGGGTCGTCGGAAGGGGGAAGAGCGGCGAGGCTGTCGGCGAGGCGCAAGGCCTCCTCCCGGTTGTCGCGGTCGTTGAGCTGCCGGAGTATCTCCTCGGTACCGGGTTGGAGCTGCCGGGAGAGGGGGCCGTCCGTAGGAGGCGTGTCGTGCCGGCAAGCGAGGGTGGCTAGCGAGAGGAGGGTGGCTAGCAGGAAATGCGTGATGTCTCTCATCTGCGTATGATTTTTCGGTTTCCCGCGAATATACGCCGTTTTTCTTGTAAAATAGCCTGTTTCGGGGTGCAAATCGATTGAATCATCTATTGGTTTTTTATCCGTCCGAAGGTCCGGTGGCGTATCTTTGACTTGTCCGTACCACCGGTGCCCCGAGCGGCGTGTCAATTAAATTGATGATCGCATTTCGTGCGGATAAGGCCGTTGTTGAGGACTTGTTGAGTGGATTGCTCAAAAAAGAATTCGTCGTATAAGGATAGGAATGGTTTCCTTTGAGAAACAAAAACGAAGTAGTAATGGAAGGGTCATACTTACGGATTTTGATGATGTGCGGGATGCTGGCGCTCCTCCTCTGCGGGGGCTGCTGGGTGTTCGCGTGGAAGCATCTGCGCCGGCGAATCGACGAGCGGTTCGACGTACTGTCGGAACACTTGGAGCGTCACGCCGCCGAGTGCCCGATACGGAAGGAGCACCTGCTGGCCTCGTGCCTTCCCGCCGATCCGGAGCGAAAAGGGAACGGATCGTTCCACCGATCGTTCCGGGCGTCGTATCCGGGTTTCCTGCCGACGCTTAGGGAGCGGGTGCCGGGGATCACGCCGGCGGAGGAGACGCTTTGCATGCTGATCAAGATGAACCTGAGCAACCGGGAGATCGCCGACAAGATGTCTATCTCCATCGGAAGCTTGCACACCACCCGCTACCGGCTGAAACAGAAGATGCCGCCGGAGGCCGCCAAGGGCATGGACGAATGGGTACGGGCGATCGAATAGGGTCATGGGGAGGCGAACTCCCTACATTATAATATAGAGTATACACCTTTATCTAAAAAGAGTCATTATGAGAAGAGAATCTTTGTTTTTCGGTGTCTTGACGCTGGTGGCGTCGGTCTTCCTCACGGGATGTTCCGACGATGACACGGAAGTGTACGTCCCCCAGCGCGTGGCGGAGTTCAACCTCTCCGACGAGTCGGATGGCAACCGGCTGTTCATCATCCATCCGTGGGAGGGCGAGATCGCCATCCCGGTGCATGATGACCGTATCCGCGACTTCGAGTTCAGCGGCAAGTATTTCGACTGGGAGATGAGGCAGGGGGCCGAGAGCCGCTTCCTCGTGCTCAACCTCAAGAAGGAGGTGGAGCTGAAGCCTTTCCTCGAGAAGGTCGCCCTGCGGGGGATCGCCAGCAAGTCGGGGGAGGCGGCGACGGACACGCTCTTCCTCGTGTCGCAGCCCAAGCTGGAAAGCTCCGTGGCGGATGACGCCCCGAGCTATATGCACAACGTGGGCAAGACGGTGAACGTGGCGGGCGATATCTTCGCCGCCCCCAAGGAGCCTTTCCTCGATTTCGACCTGATATACGGCACGAAGGCCTTCGTGAAGACCCCCCAATCCGAGTCGTGGGGACGGGAACGCTCCGGCGTGGACTACGAGGAGCTGGTGGACAACATGTGGCAGGAGCTCGGCATCTCGGTGAGCGGCCTCGGCTTCACGAACCAAGGCGCTCCCACGCCTACGAGATCGAAACTCTTCTCCGGCTCCTTCAACGAGCGGTTCCAGCATAACCGGACCTCGTCCAACCGCTTCGAGTATCACGTGGACGTGCATGTCAAGCCGATGGTGGAGCTGCACATGGCCACCGCCATCTATACCACCGACAATGATCCCGACGTCTTCCTGCCCTACCTCACCGCGACCGCCCAGTTCTTGCTGAACGTGAGCCATGACGACCTCTACAAGCGATACCCCAACACCAAGGAGGGCATCTACGACCTATACGACACCTACGGCACCCACGTGCTGGTGGGCGGTGTCTTCGGCGGGAGCTATACCTATATCTATAGCCGGAAGGAGAACATGTATTACGACGAGACGGTGCTCGCCGCCGAGGCGGAGCTTTCCGCCAAGTCGGCGTCGCCGGCGGGAGAGAACGAGAACTGGCTCCAGACCTACTACCGCGTGATGGGTACGCACGGCGGAAAGATCGGCGCCGGGGGCGGCTATACGAAGTCGGAGCTGAACGAGCATATGTCCGAGGAGAGCATCATGATCATCACCGGCGGAAACGCCTCCGTGGACTTCGAGAGCTGGGACAACTCCATCGCCGACGAGAACAGCAACCTCCACCTCGTGCGCTACGGGCCGAAGGGCGATTCCACCAACTGCTTCATGATCCCTCTCTATTACCTGACGAAGGACTCCGCGCGGAAAAACGCGCTGAAGGAGCACCTGAACGCCTACGTGGAGGAGCATTCGAAGCTGGAGAAGGAACCGAAGCTGATCGTGGCCGACTTCATGATGCGTACCGGCAAGGACGATCACGGGGATCCCGCCGGGCAACGCGTCTTCACCGGGCCGGACGGCAAGAAGCGAATCTACAGCCCGCTGGTGCTCAACACCAAGGGGCCGGACAAGTCGCAGATCGGCAAGATGCTCGACACCTCGGCCCACCAATACCTCGACGTGGGGGATTACGCCGACCAGCTCTGGTGGGTGGCCTTCGATTTCGAGGGCGAGTGCCGGCCCATCTACCACATGCGCTTCATGAAGGAGGACGACGCCCGCCAGCACGGTTTCGAGCCGCGCGGACAGGACGCCGAGTCGGGCATGGAATGGGAAGCGATCGACAACCATTTCGTCTCCTTGCGCTTCACGACCGACGATAGCCATAAGGAGCCTATCACCGGCGTCGGCATCGCCCGCAAGGGGAAGAGCGACGATAAGTATTACGTCATCGCCACCTCGCCCGGTACCGACATGACGCTCCCTTACTCCATCGACACGCAATTCCCGGCCTATTGGGGAAGCGTGGAGTATAAGTCGAAGGAGGAGAACCCGCCCTACCGCTTCGGGGTAGACCAGGAGGACGACCTCAACGAGGGCGACAGCTGGTTCGGCCGGAACAAGGCGACCAACCACAAGCAATGGATCTTCCCGGTCTACACCACCAAGGACTTGGAATGGCCCATCCGCTTCACGAAGGCGACGGACTAGCGAAACGCCTCGGAAACGATCCCCACGGCCGTAGCGATCCCTCCCGAGGCCTCCGGAGCGATGCCGACGGCCGTAGCGGTCCCTCCCGAGGCCTCCGGAGCGATGCCGACGGCCGTAGCGACTCCTTCCGAGGCCTCCGGAGTGATGCCGACGACCGTAGCGATCCCTCCCGAGGCCTCCGGAGTGATGCCGACAGCTGTAGCGGCCCTTTCCGAGGCCTCGGGAGCGATCCCGACGGCCGTAGGCGCCGCTCGAGAGAAAAATCACTGATTACCCTAGGGCTTGCCCTAGGTCTATAAGATACCTTACGTCTGCGGACAAGAGGAAAGTATTAACGAAAAAACAACAAACAGTATGAGTTTAGCGAAACAAATCGGATCGGTAGCGAAGACCGCGCTGACCAACGCCGGCCACATGAGCATGAACAACGAGATCTACGCCCGTATCTTGGATACGACCGTGACCGCCCTCCATCTGGAGGCCCTCGCGCCGGGCTACAAGGAATGCCTCGACCGGGAGGCGGAGTGCGTGAACCGCGTCACCAAGAGCGCGTCTACCGCCCAGATGGAGGCGAAAGACGAGGAGCGGGACAAGATACTCCAATTCATCTATTCCATGAACGGCTCCTATAAGGTATGCCCCGACGAGACCCTGCGAGCTCCCGCCCTGCTGGTGGACAGCGTGCTGAGGGCCTACGACAAGATCTACGCCAAGGCCTACGCCGAGGAGACCGCCCTGATCGACGGCTTGCTGCTCGACCTCGCCAAGGCCGACGTGGCGGAAGCCCTCAAGACCCTCCGCCTCGACACCTACGTCGCCCAGTTGAAATCCTTGAACGATGCCTACAAGGCTCTCGACATCACTCGCACCGACGAGTATGCCGCCCGCGTGAAGACCGATACCACCAAGGCCCGCAAGGCGACCGACGAGACCCTCGACCTCATCATCCAGCGTGTCAACGCCTATGCCGTGCTCGAGCCTACCGAGGCCATCAACGCCTTCATCGACACCGTGAACCAGATCTTCCGCAAGTATAAGAACCTCATCGCCGCCAAGGGAGGCCCCACCAGCCCCTCCAAGCCCGACGACAAGCCTTATCCCACGCCCGACCCTACGCCCGACCCCGAGAACCCCGGCGGCGATAGCGAAAGCCCGGATGAGATCTGATCCGGACAAATTTTCAAACACTTAAAAACGAATTCATATGAACGAATTTTATCTTTCCAGAAAGATATCCGCGCGGCTCTCCCTCCGGGCCGCCGCGCGGATGTTCTGTATCCTGGCGCTGGCCCTCTGGGGGCCGGCAATGGCAGGAGCGCAAGCGCAGACACAGTCGCTTGACGTGGCTAATATTTCTGATAAACTAACCCTCACCTATAAACCGAAAGCCAACAGCTCGACCGATTACGCTTGGTTTTACAAGGTCGGGACGAATGGCACCGACACCGAGTTCTCCGGTACGCTGACGGGCACGGAAGAGAAAACCGATTGCCCCGTCATCACCATCAAAAGCGAGAAGGAAGCCACTTCCCCGAATTATGATGATTGTGCCAAACTCATATTGAATGGAGTAAAGCTGACTGCTGTTGCTGATTCCGGTTTGTTTGTAATAGGGGAGAAAACTAAGCCGCTCTGTATCCAGGCAACAGGTGAGTCTACCCTGAAATGTAAAGCGACTGGTAAGAGTCAATTTTATGTAATTAAAAACTATGATGGAGGTATCCTGCTTCTGGATGGTGGAGATGCTGGATTGAATATCGTTGGGGATGGAGGTGGAATATATTTGTACTCTATGGGAACAACTATAAGTGGCATCCTCAAAGGCAAAATAAATGTCACAGCGGATAATCCCATAGCGAATGACCATTATGCTGTAACGGCAGGTAATAACTCTTCTTTATCTGCGGCCGAAGATGCGAAAATAATGGCTTCTGCGGGAAAAAAAGCAATTCTTGACAATAGTGATTCGCGTGTGCATTCCTCCTTCCTTCAATGGAGGTTTGAGGTCGCCCCAGAGAGCGGCAAGACGCTGGAAATAAAAGATGCCAACGGCAACTCGTTTGATCCTGCTATCCAATTCACCACCGACGGCAAAAATAGGTGTTTCGCCATCAATGTCGCGAAGAACACCGACTACACCGTTTGGCTAAACGATGAACAACTCATGGACGAGAACAAAAGAACCGTCTTTAAGGCGACGGGCGATAAATTATTCTCCTTCGAAAAAATGCAATTTCCTGCGGACTGGTCCGTCTACGGTGAGACAGCCCATGTCGGCACGGATGGCATCGATGTCTCCGTCTCCGGCACAACCTACACCGTCAAGACCCCCCGCGGCCTCGCGTGGATCGCTTGGGTGACGAATAATGGGAAGACAACCGCCAATACCCAAGAGACATATAGCAGTTACTATCCCTCCGCGGGCTTCTCGGGCAGTACGGTTACGCTAGCCGATGATATCTCGCTGGCTACGCCTAAGGGTGTCACCGCTGATTTCAAGAATAATTGGGTACCGATAGGGACTTATAGCTACAATTCAGGCACCGACTACACTAAATGCTTTCAAGGCACTTTCGACGGGAATGGCAAGACCATTACCGGAATGACGATCTCCTCGGCCTCGATAAACTATGTCGGCCTTTTCGGTTATCTGTATGGAGCGACCGTGAAGGATCTGACAATGGCAGATGAGGGAAACACCCCAACAATTAATTGGGAGACTATTCCGACTAGCTCTAGTGATCCCAACTACTGTCTTGGCAGCATTGCGGGGGCTGTGGCGAAAGGAAAAATCATCAATTGCCATAACCGATGCGCGGTCAGTTTCTCTGTGTCTGACAAGAAAGGGAGTGTCGGTGGAATTGCCGGTGTAATAAATGAAAACTCGGTGGTTAGCACTTGTTCAAACAGTGGAACTATCAAGATACAAGGAAAGCTTGGTTATGGTGGTGGAATTGTAGGGGAAAGTTCCAAATCTTCTATTGCTTCCTGCTTCAACACGGGTAATATTGATGTTAACGCCGGTAGTGGTTCCGCCTATGCGGGCGGTATCGTGAGCGACAGTGATACTAATGGTAGTAGCAGTAATCCGGGTCATATATCGCACTGCTATTCAACAGGGAATATAACCGCTAAAGCAACCTCGACAAGTACTTCCGGCGGCATAGTCGGAGGTGCTCAATATGTGGTTATTGAATCTTGTTTTACCACGGGTACTGTTTCCGCGGAATCTTCAGGCAGCGGCAGCGACGCTGCTTATGCAGGCGGTATTCTCGGGTGGATTTGGGACGGTAAAATTACCGTAGAGGATTGTCTCGCCTTAAATACCGGAGGCGTGAAAGCTATCGGAAGCGTCTCTGATAAACATGCCGGTCGTATTGTCGGAAAGAACAATAATGTTACCCTTTCCAAGAACTACGCCAGCCCCAAGATCCTGCTGACGGTGGGAACTACGGCAGCAGCCCCCACCGATAACATCGCCGCCGACGCGATAAACGGTGCCAACACCTACCTCGACGATGTCACCGATATCGCCGCTTGGACAGGCTCCGGAACTGAGACAGCCTTCACCGCCATCGAAGCGAACGGCAACCTCCCGCGACTGAAAGCCGTCGTCGAATATGATGCCAACGGACTGCCGACCCTGTACAGCGACGATGCTTTCATCCCCGGCCAATCCTACATCTTGATCTCCAACTATCTGGCTTTACCGGATCCGCTGTCTTTGCCTACCGGAGACACCGATCTCATCACCCTCTCTCGCTCCGACAACAAATGGAGCTATACAAAGGGAGAAAGCGGAACGTCGGCCCGCTTCAACGGCATGATCAAGATGGATGCTTCGTCCGTATCCTCCAACAAGCTCATGGTCGCCACCGTCACCGGCAACCCGACGCTGACGTTCGAGCAAGTGACAATCAACGCGACCGGCGGCGCTGCCTTGACCGTCAACGAAGGTTGCGAGCTGACAATTGCGTCGGATGCCGATTCGAAGCTCAGCGCATCCGGTGCCTCTACCTTGATCAATAAAGGTACCTTGAGGCTGTCGGGCGACTTCCGTATCGAAAACACCGGCTCGTCCGAGACGGATTACTGCCTCGATAACTCCGGCACCTTCAGCGTGCTTGATCCGGGCAAGACCCCTGCCATTTTCCATTGCGCCCATACCGCTATCCATAACACCGGCACCCTTACCAACGCTTGGATGGAATGTCGGTTCGCGGCTGAGGCGGGACAGTCTGGCGCTAAAATAGCCTTTGCGCCGCTTGACGGCTCATCCCAGTCCATCGATGCGATGCGCTACGGCAAGACCTTAGCCGCGATCGTTACGGCCGGCAAGACCTACCAACTCTGGGCGGTAGCGGACGATGATGCCCGTACCCGGCAGAAAGGCCTTGATAGCGGAGGAACGGCGATCACGCGCTTCCCCGCTCCCGCAACTGATGGCGCGGTAGCGGTCTTTACGGATGTGAACGACTTGAAGAAGGTCGAGATCTCCGGCAATCAGGATTTCTCGCCCGGCTGCGCGAATGAGGATATTCTCGTCAAATCGGACGGCACGCTTACCGTCAATGCCGAGAATGCCGCCGTCTTCAACCTGACTCTGGAGGAAGGCGCGCGGGTCGTGACGATAACGGAGCTGATGGTGGTCGATACCTTCGCTACCACCCGCTCGCTGGGCAACCAATGGACGGCCTTCGGTAGCCCGGTCGCCTTGAAAGCCTCCGTGGGGGATGCCGGAATCCTTTACGCCGCCACCGGCTACACCGGTACGGGTGCCGCCGACCAAGGTTGGAAGGACCTTTCCGGCACGACCGCCGACGGCACGAAAGCCGCCGACCTTGCCGCCGATAGCCCCTACCTGCTTGCCGCCGAGACAGCCGATACGAAGGTAGCCTTCACCGCTACCGCTTCCGCCGGCTCGCCGATCAAGATACCGGCCACGACTCCGGTCACTTTAGGCGATGCCCTCGCGAACGGCGTGTTCCTCTTCCAAGCGAACCCGAACCTCGCCGACCTCACGCTCAGCGGTATCTACGTGCTCAACGCCGAGGGTACCCGCTTCGACCTCCACGAGTCGGCCTATACGCTGAAGCCTTTCGAGGCGTATATCACCGCCAATGCCGTCACCCGCTCGCGGCTTCGTAGCGTGGGCGCCGCCGATGGTTCCGTGGTGACCGCCAACGAGATCGTCGCCGCTACCGCCGCCCTCCGTGTCTGGGCCACCGACGGGGCGCTGCATGTCTACTCCGGGGAAGCCGCCGCGCTTACCGTGGTACGCTCCGACGGACGTGTCGTCTACGCCGCCTCTATCGCCCCCGGCGATACCCGCTTGGCCTTGCCTTCCGGTATTTACATGGTTCGAATCAATAACATCACTTATAAAATAGCGCTTTGATATGAAACGATATATTAGTTTATGGCTCGTATGCCTGCTGGCGGTCTTCTCAATGACCGCCCGGGCGCAGGAAGGGATCGAGACGAAGGCCCGTCCCGACTTTCCCGCCCTTCCTTTCACGCTGACCTATACGGCTCCGGAAGGCGATGCCTCCTTCTCGCTCTCGGCGGACGGCAAGCAGCTCCCCACTTCCTCGACCGTACATGCCGGCACGCAGGTGACGCTCAAGACCGCCCCCGCCGCCGGCTACCGAATGGCTTTCGGCTACCCGAAGGTCTGCCGCACGGATGCGCCCGCCACTACGGTGCCGGTTACGCCCGCCGCCGGCAGCGATAACACCTACACCTTCATCATGCCCGCCTACCCGGCCACGGTAGAGGTGCGGTACGAGAAGATCCCGTACGCCGTCACCTTCACCGCCCCCGAGCACGGTACGCTGGCCTTGGATACTACCGGTATCCAGCTAACCACCGGTGCCGAGCTTATTCCCGGCAAGCAGGTGACGATCACCGTCGCCCCCGACGCCGGCTACCAAATGGTTTCCGGCTACCCGAAGGCCTACCGCACGGATGCGTCCGGCACTACGGTAACGCTTACGGCAGTCTCCGGCCGCGATAATACCTACACCTTCACCATGCCCGGCTATCCGGTCACGGTAGAGGCGAAGTACGAGAAGATCCCGCGCCCCGTCACCTTCGCCGCCACCCCCGAGCACGGTACGCTGGCCTTGAAAGCCAACGATAAGGAGCTAACCTCCGGTGCCAAGCTCGCCCCCGGCACGGAGGTGACGATTACCGCCGTTCCCGCCGCCGGCTACCAAATGGCTGACGGCTATCCGAAGGCCCGCGTCACGGATTCGGACTTCTATGGAGTAAGGGTAACACCGGTTGAGGGCAGCGCTAACACCTACACCTTCACGATGCCCGTTGACTTCCAGATCGCGGGAATCACGGTAGAGGTGAAGTACGAGAAGATCCCACGCCCCATCACCTTCACCGCCCCCGATCCCAAGCAGGGCACGCTGGACTTGGCTGTCGATGCTAACCCGGTTGCCTCCGGTGACAAGCTCGCCCCCGACACGACGGTGACGGTTATCGTCGTTCCCGCCGAAGGCTACCAAATGGTTTCCGGCTATCCGAAGGCCTACCGCACGGATGCGCCCGCCACTGCGGTAACGCTTACGCCGCTCTCCGACAACTATAACGTCTACACCTTCACCATGCCGGACTATGCGGTCACGGTAGAGATGCGGTACGAGAAGATCCCGTACGCTGTCTCATTCGCTACCCCCGAGCATGGTAAGCTGGCCTTGGATACCGCTGGTATCCCGCTTGCCTTCGGTGCCGAGCTCGCCCCCGACACGCGGGTGACGCTTGCCGCCACTCCCGATGCAGGCTACCAAATGGTATTCGGCTCCTTGAAGGTCTCCGGAAGTGAAGCCAAGACTGTCCCGTTGCAGAAAGAGGCCGATGGCACGACCTACTTCTTGATGCCGGCCAGCGAGGTGAATGTTGAGGTGGAATTTGAGGAGGTCCCCAAGGCTCAATCCTCGGAAGCCCGTTTGAGTTCCCTCTCGTATCAGGTAGGAACTGGGGAGGCGAAACCGATCCCCGGCTTCCTCGCCTCTACGATGGCATATAAAGTGATACTTCCAAACACGACCTCGCAACCGGCTACCCTCACCTTATCCGGCCAGCTGGCCGATGCGAAGGCTAAATTGCTCGTGAATGGATCGTCAGTTACCGTACAACCGACAGGATCGTTCACGGCTACCGTACCGACAGGATCGGCCGCTACCTTGGTCGTTACCGCCGAGGATGGACAGACCAAGCGCACGTATGAGGTGGAATTTGAGGTAGCTCCCCAGTCGGTATGTTACGTCACGATCGAACAGCCGGCAGGCGGCACGATCTCCGTTTCCTATGAAAAAGAGGACAAGGAAGTAGTGGTCGTGAAATCCGGCGATGCCGTACCCCAGGATACCGACTTAAACTTGGCATATACAGCCTTGCCAAATTACGATTTCAAAGAATACAGCGTGGATGGTTCCTCGCTGACAGATCCAGTTGTGACGGTTAATACTGGCTCCAACTCCAGCAAGACGATAACCGCTACCTTTGAACCTACCGTAACCCCGGAAGAGATCGCTGCGATCGGTACGCCGGCCGTTCCCAAGGAAAAGGAAGGGCCGGGGGCAACGAATATTCCGAAGGATGATAAGCCGATCGTGATCATCCCCGATGCCGTATCCCTGCCATCGGATACGGAACTCTCCAGCCTCCGCTTGGTGAAGGAAGATATAGAAGACCCAGATAAAAAGGCTGAGATTGAAAAGAAAGCGGAAGATGCCGCCGAAGCTGCGGGTATCGCTGATGCCCCGAAGATCGTGATGGAAGTGACCTTGGTTAAGGTGACGACCACGATTTCCAGCGACAATGAGACGACCACGACCGCCGTAACCCCTGTGCAACCCTCCGATACCGTGACGGTACGTATCCCGTATCCCCCGTATCCGGCAGGCGTAAGTGAAACTGAACATGATATCGTGATTATCCACCTCCGCTCGGACGGCAAGGTAGACGTGTATTCCGAGGCTAAGGACAACTTGATATTGGATAAGATTAATAATTATATGGAGATCTCCGTTTCCAGCTTCAGCCCGTTCGTGGTAAGCTATACGCCCAAATCTGAGAAGGAGGATCCCAGTCATCCGGAAACCCCGGATACCCCGGATACCCCCGATACGCCGGATACCCCGACATCGAACGCCTCGGTAGAGGGAGGCATGGCGGTTTGGACTTCCGCCAACGCTCTCCATATCCGTGCGGATCGTTCGGCTGAGGCATGGGTTGTCGGCCTGTCGGGTGCCAGCCGTGCCCGGTTCGCGGTCGTTCCCGGCGAGACGAGATACGCCCTTCCCGCGGGAGTCTATCTTGTCCGGATAGCCGACCAGACCTATAAGGTACGGATACGGAACTAAATGTTGTTTGTCTAATGTGCGAGGGATGCCCTTGTTTCTCCTTGGGGAGAGCGGGGCATCCCTTCTTTTTTGTGGATATGTTTCTTAACATACCTACCCGTAATCAATTGGTTAGCCGCAAATGCTTATCTTTGAGCTATCCCGATGCAAACGCTTACAATATGACAGTCATTTAAACTCAATTATAGTATGAAACCGGAAGATTACATTACCAGAGAGGAGAAGTATGGTGCCCACAACTATCATCCCCTGCCGGTCGTTCTCAGAAGAGGCGAAGGCGTGTTCGTGTGGGACGTGGAAGGAAAACGTTATTTTGATTTCTTGTCCGGCTATTCTGCCTTGAGCCAAGGACATTGTCATCCTAAGATCGTGAAGGCCCTGATGGAGCAGGCGGAGAAGCTTACGCTCGTATCCCGTGCCTTTCATGCGGATATACTGGGTGAGTACATGGAATTTACCTGTAAGTTCTTCGGATATGACAAGCTCTTGCCGATGAATACGGGGGCCGAGGCGGTGGAGACGGCCTTGAAGCTTTGCCGCCGTTGGGGATACCGTCGGAAAGGGGTCGCCCCGGAGCGTGCGAAGATCGTAGTTTGTAGCGAGAATTTCCACGGACGTACGATCACGATTATCTCTATGAGTACCGACCCTAGTTCCTACGCCGATTTCGGTCCTTATACGCCCGGGTTTATAAAGATACCCTATAATCATGTAGATGCGTTGGCCGAGGCCTTGAAAGATCCCGATGTAGTAGGCTTCTTGGTGGAACCGATCCAAGGTGAGGCCGGGGTCGTGGTGCCCGACGATGGTTATCTGCGGACTTGCTATGATCTTTGCCATCAGCATAATGTGTTGTTTATCGCGGATGAGATACAGACAGGTATCGGTCGTACCGGTAAGCTATTGGCTTGCGATTACGAGGGGATTCGCCCGGATATCTTGATCTTGGGAAAGGCCTTGTCCGGTGGGGTCAGTCCGGTCTCGGCGGTATTGGCGGACGATGAGATCATGCTAACGATCGCTCCGGGGGAGCACGGTTCTACCTACGGGGGCAATCCGTTGGCGGCGAAAGTCGCTATCGCCGCCTTGGAGGTGGTACGCGACGAGCGTCTCTCGGAGAACGCTTTCAAGATGGGTGAATTGTTCCGTAGCGAGATCGAGAAGATCGATAATCCGATGATTAAGAAAGTACGGGGTAAAGGCTTGCTGAACGCTGTCGTGACGGAACCTAAAGATGGGAAGACGGCTTGGGATATCTGTCTGGCGTTGAAGGAAAATGGCTTGATAGCTAAGCCTACCCACGATCATATCATCCGCTTCACGCCTCCTTTGGTGATTACTGAGGAGCAAATGATGGAAGCTATTGGTATCATACGAGATACATTTGCTAAATTCTAAGGTATGAAAATAAATGTAATAGGCGTTCCCTTGAACTTGGGATGTGATCGGGAGGGCGTAGAGCGTGCCCCGAATCACCTCCGGGAACGGGGATTGATGAAGTTGATACGGGGAAACGGGCATCGTGCTTTCGATCTGGGTAACTTATATGTGCCTCCGGTTAGCGAGGCAGATAAATTCGCCCGGGGAAACAGCATGAAATACTTGGATGCCATCGTAGAGGTGAATAACAACTTGGCGGAGTTGGTTTATGATACCTTGAGAGGCGGCGCTTTCCCCTTGGTAATCGGTGGGGATCATTCGCTGGGCTTGGGAAGTGCCTCGGGCGTGGGCAAATGTTATGATGATTTCGGCATTATCTGGCTGGACGCTCATGGGGATATCAATACCAGCGAGACGTCACCCAGTGGTAATATCCACGGGATGCCTCTTAGCGCATTGATGGGGATGGGAAGCGAGGAGCTGGTGAATGTCTACGCACCCGGGAACAAGGTGAACCCGCAGAACGTATTCTTGGTCGGGACCCGCAGTCTGGATGAAGGCGAGTGGGATTTGATCGAGCGGGAGAAGCTGAGTGTCTATACGATGGAGACGATCCATCTGAAAGGTATCGGCTTCGTTGCGGAGGACATCAAGCGGAAATTGAAGGAACGGAAGATCCGCAACGTGCATTTCAGCATAGACGTGGATAGCATAGACCCCCGTTTCGCCCCGGGCACGGGAACCCGTGTGTGTGAGGGACTGATGCCGGATGAGTTTAATAACTTCGTGGATCATATGTTGTCTACGAATCTGGTTAAGTCGATGGATCTGGTAGAGCTGAATCCGGAACTGGACGTGAACGAGCAGACTACGAATCTTTGTTTGGAGATCATTGATTATATTACGGCCCGTCTGTAAAAAGAAAGCTCCTTGTTTCGGCATGAACCGGGTACAAGGAGCTTTGGTTATAAACCGTTGTGTCTATCGGTCTATCTTATTTACGGATATTATCGTAGTTGAAGCTATCGCTTAGATATTCATCCTCGGTAAATTTATTTCCTTGTGGTCCCCAATTACCCATAGCCAGTCTTGCGAGCATAGTCATCGGGTTGAAGTCGCTCATATCGCCACTAGCGGCGGCTAAAGAGACGGATTCCATTAATTTGCGCATGGAATGAGGATAATCCTCGTTGATCACCATGTTGCGGTATAAGGCAAGGATTCCATCTCCTTGCTCCTTACGGTTCCAAGTCAGTATATATGTACCGTCGTTGGCTTCTGCCTTCGCTTGGAGATCGGGTAGTTTGGCGGAGTTGGCGTCTGCTATGATAAAGGTTACGAAACCTTCCTTGTCCACTTCAGGCATTTCCTCGTCATAAATAGAGGCATACGAGTAGGACTCGGCTGACCCAAGGCATATAGACCAGTACCGTACATCGGCGGTGGCGTATTCGCTTACGCTTTTAGGAGCCGTAGGAGGAATGAAGCGGAAAGTAGCTACCTCGCCCTCATTCAATTTGATGCGGGCGAATAGATATTCAGCCGGACTATTCGGATACATCAGGCTCAGCGGGGCACGCATGAACGGAAGCTGCTTCATGTCTACCGAGAAGTTCATAGGGGGTAATTGTAATGACTCATGGATATTGCATTTCTCACGCTTCGGGAAATCCACTTCCTCACCTGTAGTCACGTCGAAAGCTTGGATAGCAGGCATGTCCACGCCGCCATACTCATCGCCGCTATATTGTTTCGCCAAGTAAAGACGCATGAAAATGGAGACCATATTGACATCTTCCGGAAACTCGCATATGTTCTTCATCGAGGCACGTGCGCTGGCGGGGGTGTTAGCGGGAATGATGTAAATCGTATAGCCATTTGCTCCGTAGTCGTCTGTTTCCTTTACATAGGGGTTGATGGAGCTGTCATCGGGTTGGATATTTACGTCTTCAATGCTGGATACGTCTATTTGGGTCTCGTCGTTATAAACCGTGAAATTGAAGAAGCGTGACTTCGGGAACTTTCCAGTCAGACGAAGGCCGATGTTTGGATTATCTTTGTAAGAATAGGTGTATTCCCAATAATCGGCATAGATATCAGGAAAGGCCAGTAGGGTTTGATTGTCGCCCCGGAGCGTCTTGCCCCATTGTTCCTTGGGTTCCGGGTTGTTGATTTGAGGGGTATTCTCATCATTGTCGTCGCAAGCGGTGAACATACCCATAGTAAGGGCTACCAACATTAAGTAAAAAATCTTCTTCATGATTCTGTTCGTTAATTAATCTGTTTGTTATTAAAATGAGAGCGCAAAAGTATCTCATTTCCAATTAGGGTTGACCTATTGAAAATGAAATACCTTGGATAAGACCACAGAATCCTAGGAATGGAACAGCTAGAAGGGGTATCCGATAGCGAAATGGTAACCCATGCCGTCCTTGAATTTCGGGATATTGTAATAGCCTTTCTTTCCGGTATCGTAAGGGAGGTGCAGGCCGATACCCACGTCGAAACGGATGACGATAAAGGTGAGGTCGTAACGCAGGCCGAAGCCGGTTCCCAAGGCTAGATCCTTGAGGAAGCTACCCCATTTCAGTTGTCCTCCGGGACGATCCGGATCGTTTCGGATCAACCAGATGTTGCCGCTGTCGAGGAAGGTAGCCCCGTGGAGGTCGCCAAGGATCGGGAAGCGGTATTCGAGGTTGGCCTCGAATTTAAGATCACCCGTACGGTCGATGTAAGCGTATTTATTGTTGTCGCTGTTCTGGTAGTAGCGTCCGGGACCGATGCTGCGGATCGTAAAGGCACGGATGCTATTCGCTCCGCCGATGTAGAATTGCTCGTTATAAGGGGAGGTACGGGCGTTGCCGTAACTATAAATAGCGCCGGCCATTAATCGGCCTACGAGATATTGCTTATGCCCGAGGGCGTAATTATAACGTATCTCGGCGGTTCCCTTGATGAATTGGGCGAAGGGGTTACCGAGCAGTTCCTTATCCTCTTTATTGAATTTCTTCCCGGCTAACGCATAAATCCCATCCAAGACAAGGCCCGCTTGGGTAACGGATGCCTGCCACCAAAGATGGTTCCGGCGACTGGTGATCGGGGAGTCATCATAGGTATAGGTATAGTTCATGGCCGGGATGAACTGGTCTTGCAAACTCTTCTTCAGGGCCTTGTTCACGTTGGTAATGCTGTCGAACTCGTGCGTGGTATGCTGGAGCAAGTTGAACGTCAGCTTGAAAGGGGTGATGGAATGATGAGACGTGGCGGTAGGCTGGAACTCATACGAGGCGTCACCACCGAATGCCAGCAACTTGAAGAAACGGGCCCGGTTCATCTGGTCCGCATAGAGGCGGAAGGTGGTACTGGCCGGGAAATTCATGTCCCGTTTGCTGAATGTAGGGAACAATACCCGTGGGAAAGTCAGCGTGGTAGTCAAGCCTAACTCATAACTGTTGATCTTGGAGTTGCTGCCATCCAGCTTGTTGCCGGTCTGCCATTCGTAAGAGCCGCGGAGTTTCACGCCGAAGGTCTCGCCCCCTCCGAATACGTTCCGTTTGGTGACGCTGAAAATGGCGCCCGGACCCACTTGGTCGTTGCTCTTGGCGGTGACGTTCAACTCGAGCTCGCCGTCCAATGGAAGATCGTAGACCGTATTGATCCGCAGATCCAGCGTATCTTGGCGGCGCATGGTATCGCGGGGGGAATATTGCAACTCGGCATAACGGAAGATACCCAAGCGGGACAGGGCGGTTTGCGTCCGTTCCTGCGCCCGCTGGTTATAAAGTTCCCCCGGCTTGAAATATAAACGGTTGTAAATGACCGAGGGGCGAACCCTTAGCTTGCCCTCATAATGGATCGTAAGGTCCTTATAGCGGATCGAGTCCGGGGGAGTCTCATTCTGGTAGCCGTTTAGCCAGACGGATATATCCCCGAGTTTCCAAGGGCGGAGGGCCGAGGGGGGCAGGCTTTCCTTCGGGGCCACCCGTAAGGCCACTTTCCCGGGGTTCAACAAAGTATCCGCTTGATAGGTGATGAAATCGGGACGGAAATAGTAATAGCCGTTGTTACGGAGCAAGGACGAGATGCGTTCCCGCTCGGCTTGCAACTGGACGACATTGAAATTCTCTCCTTTGTGGAGGATACGATCGCCGATCGTGGCATCGATCAATGAGTCGGCACGGTGACGGATATGGACGTATTGGATGCTGTCCAGCGTATACGGATCGTTCATGGTGACGCTATATTCCAGCTTCGCTTTCCGGGGATTCTTGGGATCGGGTACGACCTCGAAAGAGGTCTCTCCATTGAAATAACCGTATTCGTTCAATAGGTTCCGGGCTACCTTGACGCGGACTTCCGGGTTCACGGTGGTGATCAGCACCGGTTTCGACGCCAGCTTGTTGAAGATCCACTTGCCGACCTTCCCTTTCTTGTTCACGAAAGCGTTGTAGACCCACAGGCCGAAGGGGAAGGGCACCCGGATCGAGGAGCTTCCCAGCAAGGCGTTGTTGGGGGGATAGGCTAGGGCGGCCTCGACCTCTTCCAAGGCGGCTTCGCCGGGTTTGGTCTTATCCTCGTTCTTCACCTCTATTTTCTTGATACCGGTATATAGGACCGCTCCCTCGGGAAGGTTCTTCGTGGTGGAGCAAGAGGTGAGTAAGAAGGCCAGCAGCCCGAGTAGCGCCAGCGACGATAGGATCGCTCTTTGGGTAGACACCCCCCCTCGCCCTGGGGAAGTATCCTTCCCTGCTTTGGGAAGGCATGTTTCCCTGCTCTGGGAAGGCATGTTTCCCTGCTCTAGGAGGGCATCCTTCCTAAAATATATTAAAACGTTTTTCATATTCATTCCTTTTCTGTTTCCTCTTTCACTGGTTTCACTTTCGTTTTCTTGAAGTTGAATAGCTCCCTGAGATGCATCATTTTCTTGCGGAGCACGATACCGGCTCCGGTCTCCGTGATCTCGCCTTCCAGCAGGCTCTCGTAGTTCTTGTCGTGGAAAAGTTTGACGTAACGGGAGCCACTGCTGTCTAACCGATATTCTACGGATACGTTATCGATAAACGGCTGCGCCTGTCCATTGTTAATGTTCTCGCCGGTAGAGATACGGCCGCCTAGAACCACACGGATACGGTCATTATAGAATCGCTTGGCGAAGCGGAAGGAGTAGTCGGTACGGGTACCACCTCCGGCGTCGCCATTATCGTCGTACGTCTCCATGCCGAAACTGATATCCACGGACTTCAAGGCGCTTCCGGCGATGTTGTTGATCTCGCTTTGCAAGAAGCTGGTCAAGGCGTCTCCCATATTTACGTTCACCTTGCCGCCACCACCGCCTCCGCCGAGGTACATGCCGGTCACGAGCATGCTGACAGCCAGCTTCGCTCGTTCCTCCGGACCTTTCGAGGTTAGTTCCTCCTGCATCGCCATGTCTTCCGGGGCGGTGAGGGTAAATTGCAACCCTAGGTTCTCCAGTTGCTGGGTCAGTTCGATGCCTACGTCGAAATTCACCAAGCGGGGCGATGATTGCCCGGTTAGGGTGACGGACGTACGGACTCGCTCGGTGGCCGTAAGGTTCAAGGTCGGGTCCATGGGGTTACCCGTCCATTGCACGTAGCTACCCTCTTGTACGTTGAACTCCTTCAATGGGATCACCGGGATGGAGTACTTGATGGTTCCCCCGGATAGCGTGTAGCGTCCGTTCAAGAACATATCGCCTTGCGGGGTATACTGGAAGGAAAGATCGCCGCCACCCTCCAGATTGATATGGTTGGACTGGTCGGGACTTAAATCCACGTTCGCTTGTACGGCGGGATCGATGTGGATCGTCATCAACATGTCCATGCCTCCCATCGGCAACGGGGGTTTACGAGGCATGCGCCGGCGTAAGGTATCCGTGAAAGAGGTGAAGGTTACCATGTCCGACATACGGTCTTGCACGGTCAGCGGGGAGTCTTTCAGCACGTAGGTGATATTCGTCCCGCCCAATAATTGCAAGTCGCCTCGCATGGTCAAGGCATCCAAGGGCCCGCGTACGGTAGAATTCAGGTTGACGAACAGCTTTCCGTAGACAAGGCTTTCTTCGTTTTTCTTAACGTTCAGCAGTTGCAAGTTATTCGCCGTCAGTTTAAGATTGGCGGTCATGCGGGATAAATCGTTGAAATCCACTTCTCCGTTGATGATAAACGGATTCTTGTTGTATGCGTAAATGCCGTATTGATCGAACAAGATCCGGTTGTTCTTTATTTCTATCCTCTTATCGTCGAAACGGAAGGTAGAACCTGCGGCGCCTACATAAACGGAGGCAGTATCGAGAATCAGATATCCCTCGGCCATGGGTTTATCGCTTTGTCCGCTGATAGCGAGCGTACCATCGAGGTCTCCGCCCATTTTCGCCATATCATCCGGAATGAACGGGTTGGCGATATCCAAGGGGAAGTGCATGAACTCGACAGTACCGCTGATATGGTCGGTCTCGCCCATCTGGTATAAGGCGGTAATGGCACTCACCTCTTTCCGGTCCCGGAAAAGGTGCATATCCACTTGATGGTTCCCCTGCTCTAAAGGTAGATAGACAGCGTTGAACATGAGTTCGCCGACCCGCTCGTTCTCATAATACAGATCATCAATGTTCATATCCGCCACGACCATGAAGGCCGAGTCGGAAGGAGCGTACTGGAAATCGGCGTTCAATATACCTTTCATCGGCGGGATATAGCTGAACGCGTTGGAGATAATCCCAAGGTCGATCTGGTTCAACTCGGCGTGGACTTCCTCCATCTCGTCACTTTCCGCTTGGGAGTGTATCCACAAGGCGGCGTTATTATCTCCGCTGAGTCGCAGGTTCGCCTCGATATCCTTCATGCTGCGTACCACGACGTAATTATCCGGGTTCAGCTTGAAAGGGCGGAACGCTATGATCGGGTCATCGGGGAAGAGATGGAACTTGACCCCGTTCTGTATCTTATCGGCCCGGATTCCGAGCAACAAGCCGGTCTCGCCTTTCCCGTCCTTGAAATAAAGGCGGGCGTCGCCGAAGCCATAACGTATTTGCCCGTCCAGCCCGGCGCTGAAAGGTTGTTGCTGCCTGTATTTATTCTTGATCACTTGGGCGCTATAGAGTAATCCGAGCGAATCTTGGTGCATCTCCGCCCGGATGGTATCGATCTGCATCGTATCCCGTGCCAGATCGTAAATGGAGGCATCCATGCGTATACCCGTTTCCGGTGAGGTATAGGCGTTCATGGCGATGCTCTTGAAATCTACGTAATAGGTTTGGAGATAGTTGTAGATCGGATTGTCCTGTCCTGCCCGTACCTCAAGGTACATATCGGGGAGGAGCGGGCGAAGGATCTCCAGATTGACAGTCGAGTCCCGTTCCAATTGGAGGGTGATATCGTTCGATACCTTAGTCAACTTATCCGTGATGTGGTGTATGCAATCATTACCCGTGAGGATGATCCCTAAATCCCCGGCGTGGAAAGACACACGGGTGGTATCGATATCCGTCCGGGCATGCAAGGTCAGCGTTTTCGGCTTGAAACTTTGTTTTGGGGTGACGACCTCCCAGTTTCCTAACGTAACGTCGATCGTGTTATCTTCATCCAGATTACTTTCTGCCTCGGCGAAGAGCTGGAAAGAGGTGGCGAAGGGATTTGCCATTAAGTGCATACCCTGTAAATCCATGTTCTCCACATCCGCTATCAACATCGCCTTCACCTCGTGCTTGTGGAGGGTCGCGTTTAAGGAGACATCCATTTTCGCCAACGGGTATTTGCTAAGCAGATCCACTTTCAGTAAGTTCTTTTCCAGAGAGCCATCGATGGATACGTCTGATACCGATGAGGCGCCGTAGCGTATATCCGATATCTTACCGTCCAGTTTGGCCCATGTACGTTCAGAGAAAGGGTCTGTGCCCCGGCCTTCTGCTTTAACAGAGGCGGTCAGCCAAAATAGAGAGTCTTTGGGCATGAAATGGGTAGGTTCCAGACTGTCTATCCGTAAATTAGCCTCATAAGCCAGTTGCACCGGATTATAGCGGGCGGTCAGACCTACTTTGCCTTTATCTTGGGTAAGAACAAGCTCGGTGCGGTATTCTTGATTTGCGACTGTAGCTTCCCCCTTCAACTGAATTCCTGCCGGAATGGCAAATTGATCCCGTTGGGAGGCGGGAAGCATCGCCAGCAAAAAGTCCAGATTACCGGATCGAGCCTTTAACTGAATCTCACCGGTTCGCCGGATGCTATCCGTCACGGACTCCATGCTACCCGTGACGTTCATCTGAAACGCTCCCGGCAGCATGATATCGCCTTGTGTGATACGTATACTGGAGAGGTTGCCTTCTACGCCAGCCGTAATAGCGAGAGGCTTGTCCGGGTAGGCTTTCTTGAAATCCTCTGGAAGAGAACCTGCCGCTATCAATAAATCTTCTTTCCCCAACGAGGCGTTTAACAGGGCTTTCATGCTACCTTGTGGGTGCTCCTCGAGGGAGCTCCAAGGGATAGTCGCTGTCAATCTCACTTCGGAATTTGGTGTCTGGAGAAGTAGGTCCGGTACGTCTATCTGTTCATGGTCACTCCGGACATTTCCTGCCAATGCCGAAACCTTGAGGCCGGAACGTTCTTCCACGAAGAATTCCTTGATGTGGGCGTTTATTTCTTTTCCTTGATATAAGATGGAATCGATAGAAGTGTTCAGGTTCGTTAAACTAATATGGGAGAAATCGAGTCCTTGCTCGGGTGCCGCGTAATTCCCGTCATAAGCGAATGTAGAATTCGTTATGTCAAAGTTTCTCGCCTTATATTGTTCCGCTCCAAGATCTACGAGGCCGTTATTTAGCCCGGCTTTATTTACGAAAGCCGTAAGGCGTAAGGAATCCGAGGGCATTTGTAGGGCGAAGGCTACCCGGTCCAAACTAATTTTATCCAGCTTGAGTACCCAGTTCAGAGGTGTGGAAGTCGTGTCTTCTTTCGAGGTTGAATCATTTAATAGAAGGGTAATGGCGGTATCGGATAAATCTACGGTATTAAATGTAGCTTTCTCCTCGGACAGGTCTATACGATCGGCGTGCAGGTAAAGCTTTCCCAAGAATCCTTTGATTTCCATACCTTCAATCATAGTCCCGGTGTTAACCTTTACGTTCCGGAGGTCGATCGCCTCTACCAATACTTGCTTCCGCAAAAGAGGAAGGGCACGAACCCGTACCGTCAAGCTCTGTAAACTCAACAAGGTATCGGCGGGAGGATTTACGACCTCGACACCCTTAACCGTAAGGTCTAACGGGAAAGATAGCCTAATCTGCTCGATCCCGATTTGCATACCAGTCGCTTTTCCCGCGTATTCGGTCGCTTTCCGTACCGCGAAGTTTTGGAAAGGAGGTATATATAGTAATATAGAGAGTAACAATACCAATGCGATCGGTATTAGGCATATCACTCCTATCCGTTTAATCCATACTCTCATGTTGATACGTTTCTCTTTTTCTTATTTGTTTATTTGCCTGTTTTTATGACGATCGCTCCGTTCGCGCCTCTCACCCCGTATTCACCTGCGTCTTTCAATACTTTTAATTCCGAGACATCTTCGACGGGAATCGTGTTTAGAACAGATAGGTCCATCGGTATACCGTCTACCACTACTAGCGGGTCACTAGGACTGTTTAGGGAAACGCTCGCACGGATGCGTACGGAACCATCGGCGAATGTTATGCCACTCATCCTTCGTAGCAGGCAATAGAGATCCCGGCATCCGGTTTTCTGTATCTCTTCTTTATTCATAACGCTTGAGCTTACTATTTTGTTTCGTTCCCTTTCCATAATTTCTTTTAGGGCCTCATCCGGTTCAAAACTACGCTTTGCGTTGAATGTGCTATTCTCTAAAGTAATGGTTATATAATTGTATCCGTTGACTGGGACTTTGACTATATTTCTTGTTTTCTTAATAGTGACGAACAAGGTATCATTCAGGTTAGCCCCCGGGATGGTGAATACGCCATGTTTGTTCGTTTTCACGGTGATCGGATTCTGACTGCCTAGCGTGACCGGATAGCGTTTGATTATTTTATCGCTGATGTCACGCAATACACCGACTAAAGTATCATTCTGTGCCAAAAGTATTTGACTGCTGAATGATAAGATGATGATTGAAAGATAATGTATTGTTTTCATAGCTCAATCTTTTTAGCTGAACATAACACAAAGATAATATAATATTTCTTAAAGGCAGAGTTTTAGGGTAAATTCGTAATAGGTATTATTTTTACGTTTCTATGTGGTCTCATTTGTCGCTAAAATGAGATTACTATAAATGGAAATCATTACATTTGCCAAAATAAAATGAACGGTATGGAATTAGATTTAGCCTATTTGTGTAAGGAGGTTCGAGAAATAGCTCGTGCTTCTGCGACATTCTTAAAAGAAGAACGCCGAAAGTTTGACTGGAACTTAGTGGAGGAAAAAAGTGCTCATAACTATGTATCTTATGTGGATAAAGAATCGGAACGACAGATCATAGAGGCTTTGTCTACTTTGCTACCCGAGGCTGGTTTTATCGCGGAGGAAGGCTCTGGAAGTTTGACCGATGAGGAATATTGTTGGGTAATTGATCCATTGGACGGTACTTCAAACTATATTCATGATATCGCACCTTATTGCGTGAGTATCGCTTTAAGAAATCGGAAGGAGTTATTGTTAGGAGTAGTCTATGAGGTGTGTAGGGACGAGTGTTTTTATGCAGTGAAAGGTGGTAAGGCTTACTTGGATGGGAATGAGATACATGTATCGGATGTCTCAGTACTGGATAACGCTTTCATTGCGTTGGGTTTCCCTTATAACTCTGATGCTTATCGTCCGGTAGCCGCTCATTTGGTTGATAGGTTGTATGGTTTTGCGGGAGGTACCCGTTTGATGGGATCTGCCGCCGCTGAACTGTGTTATGTGGCAGCAGGACGTTTTGATGCCCGTATAGAGGCCTTTTTAGGCCCTTGGGACGTAGCTGCTGGTGCCTTGATTTTATTGCAGGCCGGAGGAAAAATATCGGATTTCAATGGAGGAGAGAACTGGGCTTCGGGTGAACAGGTAGTTGCCAGCAATGGCAAGGTTCACTCTCTTGTGTTGTCTTTGTTGCCCTAATACTAGAGTAATCCTGCGTATTCTAGTGCTTCTGTGTGTATTTAAAAGGTAAAAGAGTTTAAACTTACTTCTTATTTGCGGGGTGTTTGATCCGTTTTGATTTTCAAAACAGATGGAGGAATGCAAATACCCGTAAATCCTCGTGTGTGTCTAATTCAGTAAAAATCAAGACTTTTAGGATTAGAGATTTTACTTACATTTGTGGAAAATAAAAATGTTACAGAGTATGAAAAACAATCTATACGTCTTTTTTCTGTTCTTTATTACTGGACTAATGTCATGTAGCCATCACTCAGGTCTATATGAACATGCGGAAAAGATAATGTCCCAACATCCCGATAGCGTTTTAACATTGCTATCAACAATACAAGATGTAAATGATCTTTCAGAAAAGGATCGTGCTATGTACTACCTACTTTTGACAGAAGCTCAAAATAAAACTTATGTCAAACCTACTTCAGATTCGTTAATTACAATAGCAGTTGAATTTTTTGATAAAACGGAAGATTGGGGAAGAAAAGCAAAAGCTTGGTATTATAGAGGGAGAATAAACCAAGACCTAGGTGATGCTCTTCATGCGCAGGATTATTATTTGAAAGCGTTGCAGGATGAAAATCAGATTAATGATTATATACTTATTGGACGAATTTATAGTAGCATAGGAATGTTATATACATATCAAAATGTGTATGAAAAGGCTCTTCCTTACCAAAGGAAGGCTTTAGATCGCTTTGCTTTAATGCAAGATTCAGTTGGAATATCATATGTTTTGAGAGATATAGGGCGAACTTTTACTGCTTTAGAAAAGAAAGATAGTGCAATAGCATATTATGAGCAAGCTCTTCTTGTTTGTAGTAGTCGTAATAAACCTCTGGTTTATGGTGAATTAGCCAGTTTGTATATAGATAAGGGAGAGTATCTAAAAAGTTACAAATATATACAGAAGGTTTTGAGCTCTCCTTCCAAAAAAGTGTTGTTGGATCCCACATATCTTACTTTAGGAAAACTTTTCCATAAAACAAATCAGATAGATTCTGCCTATTTTTATTTACGACTTTGTACTAATAGCCCTATTATTAAAACACGTGCGGGTGCTTTTTATTATTTGGCTCAATTAGAATTAGAAAAGAAACATTGGAAGAATTACGCTATCAATCAGATACAATATGAAGAACTGAGAGATTCTATTAATCTGATTAAGCAGACTGAGTCAATTCGTAAAATGGAGAGTCTATATGATTATCATCAAGCTGAATCAAAATTTTTGAAAGCGAAGATTTTGCTTGATAAAATGGAGATAAGATATTTATACGTGTGTTTGTTTGGTGGAGTTTGTCTGATTTGTGTTGTAATAGGGGTAATATGTGTATATTTCTCTATGAAAAGAAAAAGGATGAAGCTGTGTGAGCAACGAGAAAAGCTATTTGTGCTAAAGAAGAAGCGAGAGGAAGATCAAATACGTCTTGAACATAATGAAAAGATGATCCAGTGTTTAGAAAAGCAACTGGAAGAGTCTTCCATGGCCTATACTGAAAAAGAGAAAGAACTTATGGCTTTGCAAAAATTAAAATTGGAAGCCGAAAATCAAACTTTAAAATGCGTTAAAACGGAAAAGCAACTTCTAATTGAGAAATTTTGTATGTCAGATATTTATTATAGATTTCACCTTAAAGAAGAATGGAGGCCTAAAGAAGAGGACTGGAAGCAGTTGTTTAAGGGTATAGATGATGCATATGACAATTTTACCCATCGCTTAATGAGTGTCGCTCCTAAATTAACGATGACGGAATTGCGGGTAAGCTGTTTAATTAAAGCAAATGTTCCTCCTGTTACCATTGCTATGTTGATTGTAACAACACCAACTAATGTTTCAATGATAAGGAAACGATTATATGATAAAATTCACTCAGAGAAAGGCTCTTCTGAAAAATTTGATAAGTTTATACGTGACTTTTAATAGGATTGTGCATAATTTGTGCAGTTAGTAATATCCAGTTTTTTAACTAATCATGCTATGTTTGTTGCACAATTAATACACATTTATTATGAGAAATGCATGTAAATTTGCTGTTTTAGCAGTTATGTTGTTTTTAGTTCAGTTTTCTTTTGCGGATACTATTCCTACAGAAGGACAATGGAATGAGGAGGATTATTATCGTTCTGTTCACACAAACCGTCCTCCAGTAGCATCAATCGAAGGAGACATCCTTTCCTTGAGCTTTGAAGATGCTTTATCAAACTTGACCGTATGTGTCATGAATGATGAAGGAGTGAAAGTCTATGAAGATGTTGTTTCTTCAGAGGCAGGTGGAACTTATTCTTTCTCTTTAGCGGGAGAAGCAAATGGCCAGTATCAGGTTGTGTTGTTACATCGGTTGGGACACTTGACCGGTAGCTTTACCTTGGAATAAAAAATTAAGAGGTTTTGTAAGAAGAAAGAGCTGTTAAGCTTCTCGGTAAAATGGGAAGTACAGCTCTTTTTTATTTGGACAACTGTACCAAATACGAATCTTTACTTGAAAACGTATCTATGTATATGTTTTACCGCTAAACGTATCATTAATCAGCCGGGAGTCATTCTGTTTATTGTATATTTCTTGAAAATAGGCTCCATTGTAGCCTGCTTTACTATCCATAGAAATAGCGATTAGTATTAATAGAAATTCAAAATACTATGGATACTAATCGGAGCTTGGATAGATACGATTTTATTGTATGTTGATTATTAGGTGTATAGGTAATAGTTTGGAAATATTAGACTTATTGTGCTTTTTAAGAGATCAAATTTGGTGTGGTTGGGCTATTTTTATTTCCAAATGGTGTTATTTCATGACTATATTATAACTTGAAAAATTCATAGTTATGAAATTCACAACTCATAACTATGTTTTGAAAAAAACATAACTATGAAATTTTATAGGATTTAGCTGTTAAAATCAATATGGATTTCCCCCTTGTCTAAGAAATGACAGAACAATACTATTATATATGCCGTTTATTCTGTATTTTTGCCAGAAAAATTAGCAGACATGGCTGAAAGCAAAGTTGAACACCTATTGGATAGCATTCATTTTCCGGAAGACCTGAGACATTTGTCACAGGATAAGTTGGAGCAGGTATGTGCCGATTTGCGTCAATATATTATCGATGTTTTGTCTGAGAATCCCGGTCACCTAGGTGCAAGCCTTGGTACGGTAGAGCTGACAGTCGCCCTTCATTATGTATTCAATACCCCCTATGACCGTATTGTCTGGGATGTCGGGCATCAAGCTTACGGACATAAAATACTTACAGGAAGGAAAGATATTTTCCATACGCTCCGTAAGTTTAAAGGAATTAGCGGCTTCCCTAATCCTGCGGAAAGTGAGTATGACGCTTTTATCGCCGGGCACGCCTCAAATTCAATCTCTGCGGCGATGGGTATGTCGGTAGCCTCGGCCTTGAAGAAGGAACTGGATCGCCATGTGATCGCCGTGATCGGGGATGGCGCTATGACCGGAGGACTCGCCTTCGAGGGGTTGAATAATGCGTCTGCCAACCCTAATAATTTGTTGATTATCCTGAATGATAACGATATGGCGATAGATCATAGCGTAGGTGGTCTTAGCCAGTATTTAGTGGATATAACGACGAGTCAAGCCTATAATAAAATGAGATACGATGTGTATCGAGGCTTAAAGAAGATCAAGCTCATCAATAACGATCGCCGGGAAAACATCTTACGTTTTAACAATAGCCTTAAAGCATTGCTTACCCAGCAACATAATTTATTTGAAGGCTTCAGCATCCGTTACTTCGGTCCGGTGGATGGGCATGATGTAAATTATCTGGTGAAGGTATTGAATGATATAAAAGATATGCAAGGCCCTAAGCTGTTGCATATCAAAACGAAAAAAGGAAAAGGCTTTAAACCTGCGGAAGAGTCCGCTACGGAATGGCATGCTCCCGGAAAGTTCAATAAGGAAACTGGCCAGCGTATTATCGTTCGTAAATTAGATGAACCTCAATTATATCAAGACGTATTCGGTCATACATTGGTAGAGCTTGCGGAGAAAGATGAGCGTATTGTAGGCGTAACTCCGGCTATGCCTTCCGGTTGCTCGATGACTTATATGATGAAAGCCTTCCCGGATCGTGCGTTTGATGTGGGAATTGCGGAAGGACATTCCGTAACTTTCTCTGCCGGATTAGCTAAGGAGGGAATGATACCTTTCTGCAACGTGTATTCTTCGTTTATGCAGCGTGCGTATGATATGGTTATCCATGATGTAGCTTTGCAAAAACTACATATGGTGATCTGTCTGGATCGTGCGGGATTAGTGGGAGAGGATGGAGCTACACATCATGGCGTGTTTGATTTAGCATATCTTCGTCCGATACCGAATTTGGTAATCGCTTCCCCATTGAATGAGTTGGATTTACGGAATTTGATGTATACAGGCTATGCCGCTTTTAATGGCCCGTTCGTAATCCGTTACCCTAGAGGTAAGGGGGAGATGAAAGATTGGCGTAACGAGATGCAAGTATTGCCTATAGGAAAAGGGAAAAAGTTGCGTGACGGGGATGATATCGCCGTACTTTCTATCGGACCGATCGGAAACGAGGTGATCAAAGCCATCGAGATGGTGAAAGAAGAGGGGGTATCGATAGCCCATTACGATATGATCTACTTGAAACCGTTGGATGAGGAGCTGTTGCATGAGATCGGGCGGAAATATAACCGTATTATTACGGTAGAGAATGGAGTGATAAAAGGTGGTTTTGGTAGCGCTGTCCTTGAGTTTATGGCAGACAATGGTTATACGCCTCATGTAAAGCGTATCGGAGTGCCGGATGCGTTTATCGAGCATGGTTCTATACCGGAACTGTATCAATTATGTGGTATGGATGCCGAGAGCATTGCGAAACAGTTGAAAAAGGAGAATTGATTATTGTCAATTAATAAAATATGAAAATTGTCATAGCCGGTGCGGGAGAAGTAGGTACACATTTAGCGAAAATGTTATCTCAAGAGAATCAGGACATCATTTTGATGGATCCGAATGAGGAACGGCTGAATTTCTCAAAATCTAGCATGGAGATTCTCCCTATGGTCGGGAATCCGACCTCGCTTAGAGATTTGGAGGAAGCGGGGATCAAGAAAGCGGACTTGTTCGTAAGTGTTACTCCCGAGGAGACTACCAATGTGACGGCTTGTATGTTGGCTCATAATCTAGGAGCGCATCGTACGTTGGCCCGAATCAATAATTACGAATATTTATTACCCAAAAATAAAGAGCTGTTCGAGAAATTAGGAATCAACTCGATGATTTATCCTGAGATGTTGGCGGCTAAGGAGATCGTGACAGCTGTACGCCGTCCGTGGACACGCCAATATTGGGAGCTGTTTGGTGGAGCCTTAATTCTGATAGGTGTTAAAGTTCGGGATAATTCCCGTTTGGTGAACCGGGTATTGGCCGAATTGCTAAATGAGCAGAAGCTATATCATATCGTCGCTATTAAGCGAAAGAACGAGACGATAATCCCCCGTGGTACGGACCGGATAGAGTCTGGTGACATCGTGTTCTTTACGACGACCCGATCTCATATAGAGGATGTGCGCTTACTGGCCGGGAAGAAAGATCCGGAAGTAAAGAAGGTTATTATTATGGGAGGAAGCCGTATCGCTATCCGTGCTTGCCAATATTTACCTAATAACATCCGGGTAAAAGTAATTGAGGCTAATAAAGAGAAAAGTCATCGAATCGCTGAGGTAGTGCCTAGTAATGTCTTGATTATAAACGGAGACGGCCGTGATACTGATTTGTTGATGCAAGAAGGCATCAAGGATGCGCAGACTTTTATAGCTTTGACGGAAAATTCCAGCACGAATATATTGGCATGTCTGGCCGCTAAGCGTTTAGGTGTGTTTAAGACAATCGCTAAGATTGAGAATATCGATTATATCCAATTGGCGGAAAGTATGGACATCGGTTCGGTTATCAACAAAAAGCTGATAGCGGCCAGCCATATCTATCAATTTCTTTTGGATGCGGATGTCTCTAACGTGAAATGTTTGACCTTTGCGAATGCGGATGTGGCGGAGTTAGTGGCTCGCCCGGATTCAAAGATTACCAAGAAACAAGTCAAGGATCTCCGTCTGCCGAAAGATATGACTCTCGGTGGGTTGATTCGTGACGGTGAACCTATGATGATCAAGGGTGATACTCAGATACAGGCATACGATCATGTTGTCGTATTCTGCTTGGATACGGCTATGCGTAAGCTGGAGGACTACTTTAACTAGTTGATAGTTATGTTGAACGTACGTTTTATAGTGAAGATGCTAGGGGTGATGTTCATCCTTGAGACTTTTTTTATGCTGGCCGCTACCGTCGTAGCCTTCCTTTATCGGGGGAGTGATGTATATCCGCTTCTTATTTCAAGCGGAATCTTATTCGGGACCGGTTTTTTGTTCTACTCTATGGGCTTTAAGGCGAATGAACACTCGGCCGGTCGGCGGGAAGGAATGTTGATCGTGACATTGACTTGGATTTTATTCTCTTTATTTGGAATGTTACCATTCTATATTGGAGGATATATAGATAATGTGACCGATGCCTTTTTCGAGACCATGTCTGGATTTACGACTACCGGCTCTACTATTTTAACGAATATAGAGGCGTTGCCTAAAGGTATCTTATTCTGGCGGAGTCTTACACAGTGGCAGGGAGGTATCGGTATGGTCGTATTCACCGTGGCTTTGATGCCTATTTTCGGAGGTGGTGCCTCGCAGATGTTTGATGCCGAAACGCCCGGTATAACCCATGAACGTTTTCGTCCTCGTATTACGCAAGTCGCTAAACGCCTGTGGGGGGTGTATGTTTTTCTGACACTTTTTTTAGTCGGCCTTTTATGGGCTGGTCCGATGAATTTGTATGATGCGGTAAATCATGCGTTCACGGCTATATCTACTGGTGGATATTCAACCAAAAACGCAAGTATCGCTTATTGGAATTCCTCTTATATAGAGTATGTAATAACTATTTTCATGTTTATCGGAGCTACCAATATGACATTGGTTTATTTCTGTTTTAATGGAAATGTGAAGAAATTGATTAAAGATGAGGAGTTCCGCTGGTTTTTCTTTTTTGTTTTAAGCGCTATTATCGTTGTCATGGTGTGGATCTTGTACCTTGGATTCGCCTCGGATGTAGAGAATGCGTTCCGTAAGGCGGCTTTCCAAGTGGTGACCTTGGTTTCTACCTGTGGATTCGCTACGGATGACTATATTCCTTGGGGACCGTTTTTCTGGTTTATCGCATTGATCTTGATGTTTATTTGTGGATGCGCCGGATCTACTTGCGGTGGCTTGAAGATGGGACGCTTCGTTATTTTAACGAAGAATCTCTCCAATGAATTTAAGAAACAGACACATCCCCATGCGGTGATTCCAGTACGAATGAACGGACATGTCGTATCTGGTGATATCGTACACCGTGTGTTAGCTTTTGTGTTCGCTTATATTACGTTAATCGTGGTGAGCTGTTTGGCTTTATCTTTGGATGGGATGGGATTTTCGGAGGCGATTGGTGCCGCTGTTTCTGCTATAAGTAACGTAGGGCCCGGCTTGGGAACGCTTGGTCCGGTAAGTAATTTTGCGGATGTCCCCACGGTGTCGAAATGGTTTCTGTCTTTTTTGATGTTAACAGGACGTCTGGAGATATTTACGGTATTAACGATATTAGTCCCCGGTTTTTGGAAACAGTAAAATTATTGAAAATGAAAAGTATACAGGTCATTGCTAGTCTGCTGTGTGGTATTCTGTATTGTGGGATTTCTTTAAATGCCCAGAATGTATTGAAAGCAACGGGTTGGATGCCAGAGCACACATTTACTTCCGGAATAGAAGGTCCGGCTGTAGATAGCGAAGGAAATTTATATGCCGTAAATTATAAGAAAGAAGGGACGATCGGTATTGTACGCCCAGATGGTAGCCATGGCTGTTTTCTCACTTTGCCGGAAGGATCTACCGGGAATAGTATCCGCTTCGGGAAAGACGGAAATATGTACGTGGCGGATTATACAGGGCATAATATCTTAAAAGTGGATATGAAATCTAAGAAGATCAGCGTATTCGCTCATGAGCCAAAGATGAATCAACCAAACGATATCGTATTCGCGTCAAATGGAAATATCTATGCGAGTGACCCGGATTGGCCGAATCAAAAAGGCCAACTTTGGTTGATTACCCCGGATGCGAAAGTCTCCTTATTGGAGACGAATATGGGAACGACTAATGGCATCGCTGTGAGTGAGGATGGTAAACGCTTGTACGTTAATGAATCTGCCCAATTAAAAGTCTGGGTATATGATATATGCCCGGATGGTACTTTAAGGAATAAACGTCTATTTCATACTTTTGAGGGGTACGGTATGGATGGTATGAAGTGTGACGAGAAAGGAAATCTTTATATTTGCCGTTATGATAAGGGCACTATAGCTTTGTTAAATCCGCAAGGAGATTTAGTTGAAGAGATTCAATTGACAGGAAAACAGCCGTCTAACTTAACATTTGGAAGACCTGATCATCGTCAATGTTATGTGACATTGCAGGATCGGGGTTGTTTTGAAACCTTTAAGGCTCCTTATCCGGGAAAAGAATGGTAACCCGATATACGTTTTTGATTAATTTTGCGTTATAATAGGTACGGAATATTAAAAAGATATATAGATGATAGAATATATAAAGGGTGAAATCGTGGAACTTACACCTACACGTATGATTTTGGAGTGTGGTGGTATAGGCTACGAGCTGAATATATCCTTGAATACATATAGTGCGTTTGGGAACAAGACTACCGGAAAAATATATATATATGAGGTAATCCGGGAAGATGCTCATTTACTATTTGGCTTTGCCGAGAAAATCGAAAGGGAGTTGTTCCTTTTGCTTACTTCCGTTTCTGGAGTGGGACCGAATACCGCACGCATGATCCTTTCTTCTCTACCGCCATCCGAATTGGTTCAAGTGATCGGTTCGAAGAATGAGGCCGCATTGACTGCCGTGAAAGGGATTGGTTTGAAGACGGCCCAGCGTATCTTGGTAGATTTGAAAAATAAGGTGAAACCTATGGAGAGTATGGCCGGAAACTTGCCGGAGGCATCAGTCTCTAATGGAGCGGTAACCGAGGAGGCCGTAGCCGCATTGGTTATGTTGGGTTTCCAGAAAGCGGCTTCGCAAAAAGCGGTATCCGCTATTTTGAAAGGCTCGCCCACTTTAGCTGTGGAACAAGTAATTAAAACTGCGCTTAGAATGCTTTGATAATTGACAATTGAGGATTAACGATTAACAATTGACAATTAAATGAGAAAATGAGAAAACGAATACTGAAATATTCCATATGGATCGTTGTATTATTGTTTGGTGTCGGCTTGTATTCGCTGAATGCTGATTACCTTGCGTATACATCATCTTTGCCGGAATTGGAGTTGCTGGAAGCTCCGGAGGATACGATTCCTCCCCGTTATCCGGTAGCTAAAACTACACCGGAGGAATATCAAGATATCGTGAAACAATCACCTGCCGATTTGCGTGATCCGGAGAATGTCAAGACTACGATTGAGTATGATTTAAAGACGAATACGTATATTGTCCGTACGAAATTAGGCGATATGGAGATTGGTACGCCGATGGGTTTAACCCCAGCGGAATACCAAGATTATTCTATGCAACAATCACTTCGTTCCTATTTCCGCCAAAAGAACGAGGAAGAATTCCAAAAAGCTACGAATAAACAGTTCAACTTAACCGATATGCAGTTTAATATCGGTGCGGCGGAACGTATTTTCGGCCCCGGTGGAGTACGTGTAAGAACACAAGGTTCGGCCGAGATCACGATGGGATTGAAGACGAATAAGAATAATGATCCTTCTCTTCCGGAGCGTTCCCGTAAACGTACTTTCTTCAATTTTGACGAGAGTGTGCAGTTGAATGTACAAGCCTCGGTGGGTAGCAAGGTGAATTTCGGAATGAATTACAATACCGAGACCTCTTTTGATTTCGATTCCAAAAAATTGAAATTGGCGTATACAGGCGAGGAGGATGAGATTATCAAGTCGTTAGAAGCCGGTAACGTGAGCATGAATACCAGCAATTCCTTGATTAATGGAGGTGCGGCTTTATTTGGTATGAAAGCGGATTTACAATTTGGTAAGTTGCGAGTGAACGCCTTGTTTGCCCAGCAGGAATCTGAATCCAAGACGGTTAGCTCAAAAGGGGGCGTGCAGACGAAGCCCTTTGAGATCAAGGTGGATGAATACGACGAGAACCGTCACTTCTTCTTGGGCCATTATTTCTATGATAACTACGATAAGTTTATGGAGTCTTTGCCTACCGTCACCTCCGGTATCGAGATCTCTAAGATAGAAGTGTGGGTGACCAATAAACGAGGTAATTATGACCAGTCCCGCAATATCGTAGCTTTCACCGATTTGGGAGAAAATGAATCTCGTAATATCGGTAATACTGCGTTGGTGATGCCTTCCGGAACGGACAGACGTCCGAATAATTCCGCAAACAATTTATATACGACTTTAACCACTCAATTTACGGATGCCCGAAAGATAAGTATGGTTAATGATGCGTTGAAAGGCTCCATGGAGGGAGGACGGGATTTTGAAAAAATCGAGAGTGCCCGTTTGCTAGAGTCATCTGAGTATACATTAAACAAGAAATTGGGTTATATTTCTTTGAGGACTCAGTTACAGGCTGATGAGGTATTGGGTGTCGCTTTTAGTTTTATCTATAATGGCAAGACCTATCAAGTCGGTGAGTTCTCTACGGATAATAAAGAGAATACGAGTGACTGTATTTATGTGAAGTTGCTAAAGGGTATCACGATGTCGCCGGATATGATGTTCTGGGACTTGATGATGAAGAACGTATACTCATTGGGTGCTTATTCGGTGCAGAAAGAGAAGTTTAAGTTGAACGTTACCTACCAGAGCGATTCTACCGGTACGTATGTAAACTATCTTCCGGAAGGTAATTGTGCGAATCAAATCTTGATTCGGGTATTAGGGCTGGATCGCTTGGATACCTATGACAATCCGAATCCGGATGGTTTCTTCGATTTTATTGACGGTTATACGATACAGGCGGAGACCGGTAAGATTATATTCCCTTGTGTACAACCTTTCGGTTCGAAATTACGGGAAAAGGTAGGTAATGCCTATGCTAGTAAATATGTATTCCAAGAGTTGTATGACTCGACATTAACTGTTGCCCGCCAGATCGCCGAGAAAAATAAATTCCTTTTAAGTGGTGAGTATAAAGCCTCGTCGGGTTCGGAGATCGACTTGGGAGCTACTAATGTGGCCCGTGGATCCGTACGTGTCACGGCAGGAGGAGCTACACTGACCGAGAATGTGGATTATACGGTAGATTACAGTTTAGGACGTGTGACGATCTTGAATGAGAGCATCATATCGAGCGGGACACCCGTTAGCGTATCTCTGGAGAACCAGTCTACTTTTAATATGCAGCGAAAGACGATGATCGGGTTAGACTTGAATTACCAGTTCAATAAGGACTTCATGGTCGGTGCCACGGTTATGCATATGTCGGAAATGCCTCTTACGGTAAAAACCACTTTGGGAGATGAGTCTATAAAGAATACTTTATGGGGCTTGAATACCTCTTATAAAGCCGAGAGCCAGTGGTTGACAAATGTATTTGATAAGTTACCCTTGTTGACATTGACCAAACCTAGCCAAATCTCATTCAATGCGGAATTCGCTCATTTAATAGCGGGACATTATGAGAATCAATATACGGGTGGTTACTCTTATTTGGATGACTTCGAGTCTACACAAAGTGGTATGGATCTTTTGAACCCGTATGCTTGGAACTTGGCGAGTACCCCCTATGAAGATTCGAATCCTAAATTTCCGGAAGCGGAGAAGGTGAACGATATCGCTTATGGTAAAAACAGAGCTTTGTTGGCTTGGTATACGGTAGACGGAATCTTCACACGGAAGAGTTCCTCTTCCCGCCCTCGACATCTTACGAATGATGATTTATCGAATCATTACACCCGTGGAGTCAGTTATAAAGAGATCTTCCCGAATAAAGAGTTGGGAACCAATGATAATACGACTTTGCCTGTATTAAACCTCGCTTTTTACCCGAATGAGCGTGGTCCGTATAACCTGGATGCGGAAAATGTAAACTCGGACGGTACGTTGGGTAATCCGGAAAAACGTTGGGGTGGTGTAATGCGCAAGATCGAGCCTAGCGATTTGGAATCTGCCAATTATGAATATATCGAATTCTGGCTTTTAGACCCGTATCTTGAGGACGAGACAGCCGAGGGTGGTGACCTATACTTTAACTTGGGTGAGATTTCCGAGGATATCTTGAAAGATGAGCGGAAATTCTTTGAGAATGGTATGCCCGTGGACGGTGATATGTCGAAAGTTGATACGACTGTTTGGGGTAAGGTGCCTCGCACGCAAAGTACGGGATATGCGTTTGATGCCCAAAATCGTGAGCTGCAAGATGTCGGTTTGAACGGTCTTTCTACGGAGGAAGAGCAAATTTTCCCTACGTATGCGGATTATTTGAATAAATTGAGGGCGAAACTATCCGGCGAGACAATCTCTAAGATGATGGATGATCCGTTTTCTCCTTTTAACGATCCTGCCGGGGATAATTATCACTATTTCCGTGGGGATGATTACGATGCTAAGGAGTTGGATATCCTATCTCGCTATAAACGATATAACGGTACAGAGGGAAACTCACAAGAATCCGATCAAAGATATGCTACAGCCGGAAAGAGTACACCAGATGTGGAAGATATCAATGGCGATAATACGTTGAATGAGACAGAGAAATATTTTGAGTACAAGATCTCTCTCCGTCCAAAAGATTTGCAGGTCGGTGTAAACAACATCGTTGATGAGCGTACTCCGGAAGTAACCTTAATGAATGGTGATAAGGAGAAAGTAAAATGGTATCTATTTAAGATTCCTATTAAAGATTATGAGAAGAGGGTTGGAGCGATCCGGGATTTCAAGACAGTCCGTTTCATGCGTATGTATATGACAGGATTCCGTAAGTCTACGGTTCTGCGTTTCGGTACCTTGGAATTGGTTCGTGGTGATTGGCGTACTTATACGCAGGATTTGTCAAATCCTCTTATTCCGCCAAAGTCTGATGGACAGATCGTCGTATCTTCTGTAAATATAGAGGAGAACGGGCAGCGTCAGCCGGTCAACTATGTGTTGCCTCCGGGTATCAGCCGTATGTTCGATTCCAGTCAGCCTCAGTTGCTTCAACAGAACGAGCAGGCATTGTCTATGAAGATAACGGATTTATCTCCTGCGGATGCACGTGCGGTTTATAAATCTACCGCTTATGACCTTCGCCGGTATAAACGATTACAAATGTTCGCTCATGCGGAAGCGCCGATTGATGAGAGCAAGACTTTGTCGAATGGTGATTTCTCTGTATTTATTCGTTTAGGTTCTGACTATAAAAATAATTATTATGAGTATGAGGTGCCTTTGGATCTGACTCCCCATAGTACTATTCTTTATAATACGAACAATAGTGCGGATCAAGAAAAAGTATGGCCTTTAAATAATACCTTGAATTTTAAACTGGAGACTCTAACCGACTTGAAGTTGGAGCGAAATAAATTGAAACGTCAAGGACAGGGAAATATAAGCTACCAAAAGGTTTATTCGAAAAATGATCCGGATAATACGCGTAATAAAATCAGTATCATCGGTAACCCTAGCTTAGCGGAGGTGAAAGTGATCATGATCGGCGTACGTAATAATACGGGTGATATCAAGAGCGGTGAGGTTTGGGTAAACGAACTTCGTATGACCGATTTCGACGAGAAAGGCGGTTGGGCCGCTAATGCGAATCTGAACGTCGCTTTATCCGATTTGGGTACGGTCAATGTAAGTGGACGAATGGAAACCGCTGGTTTCGGTGCGTTGGATCAGTCGCTGGCCGAACGTCGGATGGATGATTATTCGCAATATAGTGTGGCGACCTCGATTGAGTTGGGTAAGTTGTTCCCTGAGAAAGCAAAGGTTAGCATACCTTTTTACTATGCTTATTCGAAAGAGACTACAACTCCTGAGTATGATCCGTTGAATGAGGATATTAAGCTTTCGGACGCTTTGGATGCGGTAGAGACCCAAGCCGAGAAAGACTCCATCAAGAGTTATTCTTTGAATCAGACCACTATTAAGAGCGTCTCTTTCAATAACGTAAAGGTAGATATCCGTAGCAAGAACCCGATGCCGTATGATCCGGCGAACTTCTCGTTAGGTTACTCTTATAGCCAGAACAGTAAGAAGAACCCGGAGACCGAATATGAGACAACCAAGGATTACCGGGGTAATTTCGCTTATAATTATACGCCTTACGTGAAACCGTTCCGACCCTTCGAGAAGCTGAAGAAGAATAATGGATATACGAAATATATCAAGCAATTCGGACTGAATTACGTTCCGTCGAATATTAGTTTCCAGACGGCGATGATGCGGAATTACTATGAGATTAAGCTAAGGGATTTGACAAGTTCTACGGATGGAGGTAACCAGTTGCTCTCATTCAGTCACAATTTCTTGTGGGACCGTGCCTTCAGTTTGCGTTGGGACTTTACGAATAATCTGAGCATGACGTTTACTTCCGGTACGAATGCCCGTATCGAGGAACCGAATGTTCAAGTGAATAAGAAATTGAATCCGGATGATTATCAGGTATGGAAGGATTCCGTGAAGCAAAGTATCCGTGATTTGGGTACTCCTTTGAAATATGACCAAACGTTTAATGTCACTTGGAATATGCCATTGCAATTCATACCGGCATTAGACTGGGTAAATAGTTCATTGACTTATAATGCCACGTACAACTGGGATCGTGGAGCCAATGTCGCTAGTATTGAGTTGGAACAGGGTAATATAATAAAGAACCAACGTCAATTTGACTGGCAGGGTAGTTTCAATTTGCAGTCATTGTACAATAAGAATAAATATCTGAAGAAGATCAACCAGAAATTTATGGCCTCTTCCCGGGTAAGCGCTCGTCAACCGGAGAAAAAGAAGAAAGAGGTGAAACTAGAGAAAGAGATTCAATTGAGCCCGGATAGTGGAACGATCGTGCAGCATGGAATGTTTACGAAGAAGGTTCGTATCACGGCACGTGGAGCGGATGGGAAGGTCTATTCAATTAAATATAAGCCGATCAATTATGCCCAAGTCATGATCTTGAATAAAGATACGGCTCATTTGAAGCTGACAATTGTGCCTGGTCCTCAGCCTTTGGAGGGAACTTTAACAAAAGTAGCTGAATATAGTAGCCGTTTCTTGATGATGGTACGTCGGGTAAACATACAATATTCGTTGGTAGACGGTATGATGTTGAGTGGTTACGCTCCGGAGGTTGGTGATATGTTCGGGCAACGGCGTACAGGAACTTTGGCTCCGGGACTCGGTTTTGCCTTTGGAGCGGTAAGAAGGAGCTTTATCGACGAGGCGGACGAGCGGGGCTGGCTGGTAAAGAATGAGAATATGACGACTCCCGCCATGATCAATAGCGCGAAGAATCTTACGATTCGTGCGAATCTAGAACCTATAGCCGGCTTGAAGATTGATTTGAACGCAAACCGGGTAGATACCCGTAGTACCGATATCTATTATATGCAAGACGGTATGCCCGAGCAGATGGGAGGTAGCTTTACGATGACGACGATTGCCTTGGGTAGCGCTTTCGGCGGTAGCGGAAACGCTAATAACGGTTATTCCTCGAAAGCGTTCGATAAATTTATCGCTCACCGTAGCGTGATCGCCCAGCGCTTGGCGGATACATATTCCGGTACGGTTTATCCGAGTTCCGGTTTTATGGCGGGGCATGCTTTAGCCGGAAAACCTTATGATCCAGCCGTAGGGGGAGGTGTAAGTCTGAATTCCATGGAGGTATTGGTGCCTGCTTTCTTGGCGGCTTATACAGGCAAGGACCCAAATAAGGTAGGTCTGTCAGCTTTCCCGTCCATTAAGAGTCTGCTACCGAACTGGCGTGTTACGTATGATGGCTTGATCCGTATACCGGTTATCCGCAAATACTTTAAGAGCATGATGTTGAGTCATCAATATCGTTGTTCCTATAGCGTAGGTGCGTTTTCCTCCTTCTTGGATTGGGTAGATGCCGGGCAGGATGGTTTGGGATATATCCGTGATATCCAAACCGGTAATCCTACGCCATCGTCTCCTTATGATATAGCGGCTGTGAGTATCACGGAAGGATTCAGCCCGTTGTTTGGTGTAGACGCTACTTTATTGAATAATATAACCGGTAAGTTTGAGTTGCGCAAGACTCGTAACTTAAGCCTGAATATTTCCTCTTACCAATTGGTGGAAGCGCTTTCCAACGAATTCGTGATAGGAGTAGGATATAAGTTGACTGAGTTTAACAAGGTGTTGAAAATGAAAAAGACACGGGACTTCAGTAATGATCTTACGATCCGCTTAGATTTCTCTTACCGTAAAATGCAATCGTTGATCCGTAAGATAGAGGATCAGTTTACGCAGGCTACCAGCGGGAATATCGCCAAGACCATCCAGTTCTCTGCGGATTACGGGTTAAGTCGTGCCTTGACATTGAGAGCGTTCTATGATTTACAGATCAATGAGCCGATCGTGTCCACATCTTCTTACCCGACATCGAACTCGAACTATGGTATTAGTTTACGGTTCTCCTTAGCGCAATAAAAAGAGTATAGTCTATTTACAGGACTTCTTGGTCTGTTTTTAAATACCTGTCTAGCGGTATGGAATAAACCTTTATATTTGTGCGAAATATAATTTGGATATGAAGAATACTTACAAATTGATATTATTTCTTCTCTTGATAACCCAAGCCTCTTTCGGCCAAGACGTGAAAGGGTATATTAAGGATGCGGAGAGCAAGGAAGCTTTAGCCGGGGTAAACGTTTTTTATAAGGACAAAGGGGGTACGAGAGGAACTGTGTCTGATATAAACGGTTATTATGAGCTGAAAGTGACGGATGGCGACGCTGTATTGACTTTTAGCTATCTGGGATATGAAACGTTGAGCGTTCCCGTGAAAGTAGATCCGGGAGAGTTCTTGACACGTGACGTATCCTTACGAACAAGCTCAAACATGATGGACGAGGTCGTCGTGAGCGTCGGGCGTTATGAGCAAAAGCTAAGCGATATTACCGTCTCTATGGAATTATTGAAAGCGAAAGATATCACTCGTCAGTCTCCGAAAGATTTAACGGATGTACTGAAGAATATCTCCGGAGTGGACGTAACGGACCGGCAACCTTCCGTACGCGGTGGTACGGGATGGACCTATGGCGTGGGTAGCCGTTGCTTGATTCTGGTGGACGGAATGTCGGTGCTAACTCCGGGTTCCGGCGAGATAAACTGGAATATGATCCCGATGGAGAACGTCGATCAAGTAGAGGTACTGAAAGGGGCCTCTTCCGTATTATATGGCTCTTCTGCGTTGAATGGTCTGATCCATGTGAAAACGAAACGCCCCGGATTAGATCCGGTAACACAGGTGAACGTACAAGGAGGATTGTATGGGAAGCCACGCCAAGACGGGACGCCTTTATATGGAGGGTTGGATCTCTCTCATTCCCGTAGGATCAAGAATTTTGATTTGACAGTGGGGGCTAATACATTCTTGGACGACGGGTATCGGCAGGATAATTACAACCGCCGTGTCCGGGTCGGTGGGAATCTTACGTATCACGATCCCCGGGTACAAGGGTTGAACTATGGCGTGAACGTGAATTACTTGTATAACGATTATACCGGTTTCTTTATCTGGCGTTCTCCGGAGGAACCCTATATTCAATCTCCGCTGGCGAATATGGGACGCCGTGAGAATACATTTTATATAGATCCTTTCTTGAATTATACAAATTCGGAAAAAGGAACGACTCATCGTTTCAAGGGGCGTTTCTTCCATCGGGGAAGCCGTATCATCACGCATACCACGGATAAGTCTCTTTTTGACATAACGAATAATATGGGTTTTGATATCTCATCCGTTCCGGAGATTATCAATATGGCGCAAAACTGGCAAACCGAGTTATTGCCGACCTTCTTACCGTATTTGCCGGAGGTGATGAACGGGAAGGTGAGCGGATTGATGGGTGAATTGGGCAAGTTGGGAAATCATTTTTTCCCGACAGCTACCTCGGCGGATTATATGGACTTGATTTCTTGGGTGATGGGACGTACTCCGCTACCCGATAAGAATAACGTAGGGGCTTGGTTGGTAGATGCCATGAAACCGATGGAGAAAAAAGCGCCGGAGGCTACGGATCATACCTATTCCTATAATCTGGATTACCAATTCAGCAAGAAGTTCGAACATTCACAACTCACGGTTGGAGGTACTTATGAGCGTATTCATGCGGATTCGAAAGTGACCGGGCAGCATAGTAGCGATAATGTGGCTACCTTCCTGCAATATGATCATAAGTTTATCGATCGTTTGAACGTCTCGGTCGGTGTTCGTCTGGAGTATTACCGGGTCGATGATTTCTACCGGGAAGCGGAGACGAAGATTTTCGGGGCGAAGGTTCCGGTAAAACCTGTTTTCCGTGGAGGCTTGAATTATGAGTTGGGTGAGTATAGTTTTATCCGGGCATCTTTCGGACAGGGATACCGTTATCCATCCGTTACGGAGAAGTTTATCCTGAAGGATATCGGAGGTGTGGGAGCTTTCCCGAACGCTGAATTGAAAGCGGAGCAAGGTTATAATGCCGAACTTGGTTTCAAGCAAGGTTATAAGTTCGGCAATTTGAAAGGCTTTGTCGATGTGGCTGGCTTTTATACCCGTTACAAGGATATGATCGAGTTCCGTTTCGGCCTGTTTAATAATAAGACCTTCGATTATATCGATGGGCTTTCCAAGTTGTTTAATGCGTTCTCTAGCGGCGACGGCTTAGGAATCGGCGCTCAGTTCACGAACGTAGGCCGGGCGGAGATTTATGGGGTAGATTTGTCTACCTCGGGTGTGTATGAGTTTAACCGTGATACTCGTCTGGCATATACTTTGGGGTATGTTTATACGAATCCGATCGATATGGACGTGGATTCACGGAACGCGGAGGAGGAAGCGAATGATGACTTAATGGCGATGCGTTCGAAATCGAATGACAGCAAGTATTTAAAATATCGCCAGAAACATTCCGTAAAGGGGGTATTCGATCTGGAATGGAAACGGTTTAATATCGGAACGAATATGTCATGGAAAAGCAAGACATTGGCGGTCGATTATTTTATGGTCGATGAGCGTATGAAAGCGGAGCCTAACCTGATGGATTATATGCGTTCGATGCTATTCGGAAACTTACATGATTATTGGGCAGAGAACAATAAAGGATATTTCGTCATGGATATGCGTGTCGGGATGAAAGTGACGAAGAATATCCATGTACAAGGACTGGTGAACAACCTCTTAAACAAGCGCTATAGCGCCCGTCCGATGGATGTCGGCGCACCTCGGACTTTCATTCTGCAAGTAGGAGCCAATTTCTGACAATTCACCCGGTTGTAGAGACGGAGCGTGCTCCGTCTCATCCCCCGTCTCTACAACATATGATAACTTTTCAACTCATTTCGTAAACGAATCGCTTGATTGTCCGTCACCTTATCCATCAGTTTCCAGAATCTTTCGCTATGGTTCATCTCTATCGTATGGCAAAGCTCATGCAATAATACATAATCCACCAAATGCCAAGGAAGAAGCATTAATGATTGCGAGAGGTTAATGCTCTTCTTCATTGTACAACTTCCCCAATGCGTTTTGCTATTATTGATTTTCACCCCGGTCAACATAAATTCATGTTGCCTTGCCAATAGCGTGATACGTTCCGGCAACAACCGTTTCGCCTCGTGGCGGAGCGCCTTCTCCAGCATGGATTTCAGTAAGGATTGCACCTCTTCCTCCTCGAAACGAGTCTCATTCGGACAAGCGATGTGCAGTACCCCATCTTCCAATCTCATGTAGAAATTACTTCGCTCGGTGCGGAAGATATGCAAGCGGAATGTCGTAGCCTGTAACTCCGATCTTTCGTCGAGCAGGGGCCGGGCCGGATGCTTCTGGAGCGCTTTTACCAGCCGGGCCTTGTTCTCCATGATAAAAGCGATCATACGTTTCTCGTCTCCCCCGGGTGGCATCGTGGCGGTTATCTTTCCTTTTGATATCTTGAGCGTGTATCGAGTGGCCCGGGGAGTGGTACGGAGCGTTATGACTCCCAAATCCTTGTCTTGTATATTCTTTTCCATTCCTGCCACAAAAGTAATACATTGAGAGAAACAATAATACGATGGAATTGATTATCTTCGCGATCGTAAAGGTTAAAAACATAATCAATATAATAAATTAGCAATCATGAGCAAAAAAGCACTTTTAATTATCTGTGATGGTTGGGGAATTGGTGACAAAGGTAAAGACGACGTGATCTTTAACACGCCGACTCCATATTGGGACGAGTTATTGAAAACTTATCCAGCCTCACAGTTACAGGCTTCTGGCGAGAACGTTGGTTTGCCTGACGGACAAATGGGTAACTCTGAGGTGGGCCACTTGAACATCGGTGCTGGCCGTATCGTTTACCAAGATTTGGTGAAGATCAACATCGCTTGCCGCGAGAATACGATCATGGAGAACCCGGAGATCAAACGTGCTTATGGCTATGCGAAAGAGAATAATAAGCAGATCCACTTCATGGGCTTGGTTTCCGATGGTGGTGTACATAGCTCTTTGGAGCATCTTTTGAAGTTGACGGATATCGCCAAGGAATACGGAATCAGCAAGGCTTATGTACATTGCTTCATGGATGGCCGTGATACGGACCCGAAGAGTGGTAAAGGTTTTATCGAAACGTTGGAGAATCATCTGAAGACTACCGGCGGTAAGATCGCTTCTATCATCGGACGTTATTACGCTATGGACCGTGACAAACGTTGGGAACGTGTGAAAGAGGCTTACGACTTATTGGTCGAAGGTAAGGGTAAGCAAGCCGAGTGCATGGTAAAAGCGATGGAAGAGTCGTACGCCGAGGGTGTAACGGACGAGTTCATCAAGCCGATCGTTCACGTTGAGAACGGAAAGCCGGTAGCTGTTATCGAGGAAGGCGATGTCGTGATCTTCTTCAACTATCGTAACGACCGTGCGAAAGAGCTTACGGTTGTATTGACTCAGCAAGATATGCCGGAGGCTGGTATGCATACGATCCCGGGCTTGCAATATTTCTGTATGACTCCGTACGACGCTAGCTTCAAGGGTGTTCATATCTTGTTCGACAAAGAGAACGTAAATAATACGCTGGGTGAGTTCTTGGCAAACGTAGGTAAGACTCAGTTGCATATCGCCGAGACAGAGAAATACGCTCACGTGACTTTCTTCTTCAACGGTGGCCGCGAGACTCCGTTCGATAGCGAGGAGCGTATCTTGGTCCCTTCTCCTAAAGTGGCTACTTACGACTTAAAACCGGAAATGAGCGCTTTCGAGGTGAAAGATAAATTGGTGGACGCTATCAATACGAAGAAATTCGATTTTATCGTAGTGAACTACGCTAACGGTGATATGGTAGGCCATACGGGTGTCTACAAAGCGATCGAGAAAGCGGTCGTAACGATCGACGCTTGCTTGCACGATACGGTTGAGGCAGCTAAAGCCAACGACTATGAGGTAATCATCATCGCTGACCATGGTAACGCGGATCACGCCTTGAACGAGGATGGCACTCCGAATACGGCTCACTCCTTGAACCCTGTTCCATTCGTTTATGTGACAGCCAACAAGGACGCTAAAGTAGAGGATGGTATCTTGGCCGATGTGGCTCCTTCAATCCTTCACATCTTGGGCTTGAAACAGCCGAAGGAGATGACTGGTAAGTCATTGATTAAATAAGAGCTAGGCGCATCTTATGATCCAGATAGATGACACTTTAGTAAGTCTTGACGTTATCGAGCGTTATTTTTTATGTGATCTTTCCAAATGTAAGGGGGAGTGCTGCGTGGAAGGAGATTCCGGCGCTCCATTAGAGGATTCGGAGTTGGCGAAGCTCCAGAAAGTATTGCCCATTATCTGGAATGATTTATCCCCGAAAGCTCAAGAGGTCATTCATAAGCAAGGCGTAGCTTATATCGATGAGGAAGGCGATACGGTTACCTCTATCGTGAACGGCAAAGATTGTGTCTTTACCTGTTACGACGCCGATGGTACTTGTAAATGCGCTATCGAGAAAGCATACCGGGAAGGTAAGACGGATTTCTATAAGCCTGTTTCTTGCCATCTTTACCCGATACGTGTCACTCAGTATCGGGATTTCAAGGCCGTGAACTATCATCGCTGGAGCGTTTGTAAGGCAGCGGAGATCTTAGGAAAGAAAGAGCAATTACCGGTTTATAAGTTCCTCAAGGAGCCCTTGATCCGTAAGTTCGGCCAGGCTTGGTATAAGGCCTTGGAAGAGTGTGCGGAGGAATGGAAGAAGCAGCGTGAGGAGTAGCTTTTAGATCGTTTATAAATATAAAAAATCCCTTCAGTCTCTTCCTTTGATAACTATACGTTAAAAACGGATGGAGGCTGAAGGGATTTTGTTTTATAGTCGCTCTATTTCCTCAAGGGAAAGGCCGGTGCATTTTTGGATGATAAGAGGGGTTATTCCTTCGGCTTTCATATTACGTGCCGTAGATTCTTTTCCTTTTTGCAGTCCTTCTTGTAATCCTTTTTGCAATCCTTTTTGCAATCCTTTTTCCATGCCTTCTTCCATCCCTTTTTTCATGCCTTTCTCAACGGCGAAGTCCAAGGTGTTATAATAATCATTATACATCTTCCACTCCGCCTCGTACTGCGCCCGTTGTTTGGGGGTGAGGTTTGCCATCGATCCGATGCGCTCCAGTCGCTCGAATATGGCCTTGCGTGCCTTGAATGGCATTCTGTCTAATGTGTCCATATGCTTTAGTACATAAATCCAACGTTCAAAATCAGTCTCGCATTCTTCCTCCTCTTTGTTGAATCGAGGAAGCTCAATATAGATCTGGCGGAACTTGGGGTTGAATACCTGTCCGTTCTCTCGGTCCGCCAGCACGATGTCCCTTCGGAATTTTCCCTCCTTCCCGTTTTTGTCTGACTCGTTCTCTTCGTCGAGCGTGAAGTTCAAGAAGAATACTCCGTAAACGGCCGCCAGCTCATAATCCCATGTTCCCTTTATCCCCTGTTCCACCACCGAGTGCGAGAGGTAGTATAAGGCCCTGTCCTTGAAGTGGGGCTGTTCCCTGTTCTGCATCTCGATTATGATCCGTTCGCCCTTGTCGGTCTCGCAATGGATATCGAAGATGACCTTCCTTCCTTGCTCTGTCTCGGGCAATCGCTCATTGTTCATGATCCTCAGGTCCATGATAGTATGCTCCCCTTCGAGGAGGTCATTCAGGAACTCGATTAAAATGTCCTTGTCCATTTCCCTGCCGAATATGTGCTTGAAGCCGAAATCGGTGAAGGGGTTGATAAATTTTCCCATAGTGTTTATAGGTTTTAGTGATTAATAATGAATAATAGTATAATGAGACGGGGCATCCTGTCTTCGGGTTGTAAAGATACTACTTTTTTAATAGGATAGGCATCGTTTTAGCTTTTAAGAAAACACGTACGAGTTTTTTCGGAAACACGTACATGTTTTTCGAAAAACTCGTACGTGTTTTTTTGAGAGGCATAAAGTAACCACTATATGGGTGATTTCAAACGGCTTTATCTGTCATGTAAACGGCTGTTCTGTTGACTTTTTGCTTGATATAAGCCGTATATTGTGACGAGGGCTTTTGGCGAGTCTTTACATCTAGCGTCCGTGGAGTGACCATAAGTGCCGTTTTTCCGTGCGAAAGTCGGGTTTTTCGTGCGCGATAGGTGCCGAAAGCTTGCGCCACTAGTGGTATCGGGTAACGCCGGTAGTGCCGTTGGGCATCGTGAGTAGTCAAGAATAGGGTTATAAGCGGTCGTGAATGGGCTTCTAATACTATTATTACTGGGTTATAACCCTATAAAGTACCCAAAATACCCGATGAAATATGAGTTACGATGAATTAATTTAACTAGAACGAAAGACCGCTTTTCAGCATCTATCTGTTAGTTAGTTGATTGTTGTTTTTTTATTGCGTATAAAGGAACGGGCTGTACCTTCGTCCGAAAAAAACGATTCTCTGGGAGTTAAGAATACAAAATGTCAAAGTGTTACTTTGATATAGATATACAATGTACGCATGTACATTATATATGATAGTAAAGTTTGTATGATTAATAAATACTTTTTTAGTATAGAAACGGCTAGTCTAAACGATCGATTCTTTTAGTCATTTGCAAAGGTACGCGTTTCTTCGATACTTGCAACCCTTCCAGACGATTTTTTTATCGCTTATTCTCTTTCTTATCAATAGGATAGGTTATCCTTCACGAAACAAGCGATTCCTTCAACGAACCTCCCGTTTCGACGCTCAAAAAACGCAAGATTTAGACGATCGTTTAGACTAGTCGTTTTTAATGGCAAACGACGATTTTCAATTAGTCTAACAGGTTGATTATCTTAATAAACACTAGTATTAATATTAATTTATTTATTATGAACAAAAAGTTTTCTACTCTTTTGGCTACGGCGATGTTGGCTACAACATTCTCGGCTGTAGCAGCGGATGCTTCTATAGCTCCGGACAAAGTGGAGGCTGGTTCGTATTACTATATCGGTAATACGGATGGCTATTTGACAATTGGAGAGAATGGCGCGAAAACCGCTAAAGACTCTATCATGTTCTCCCAAAAAGCGAATGCTGATTTATGGACACTAACGAAAGGTGGTTATGATGAGGCTACAGGTGTACAACGCTATGTCTTAACAAACAAGAATGGAGTCGTTCTTTCTGTTGCAAAGAGTGATAAGGCTCCTTATAGTATTCGTGAAGGCATCAAAGAGTTCCAGTTCGCAGGTTCTGCCTCTAACGGCTTTGATATCTCTGCCGCTGTTAAAGCTGGTAAGGTTATCTATCTGAACTCGGGTGTAGCAAAAGATGTGACTATCCCAACATCTGCAGGTTCCACTAAAGTGAATATCGAGGAACCGGGTAAGGCTCTTATGAGCGCTGAGACAATCTCTGACTTCTCCGTATTTACATTGGTCGCGAATCCAGCTGTTACGAAGAACCCATTTGATGGTGTTGTAGTGAGAGCGAGAAACGTGGATGCGAATGGAAAAATTGTTGACGAAGCTACGGGTGAGAACTGGATTAAATTCGAGCTTGCGGAGAAGCCGGGCTTCTTTATTGGTGTGGATACGACATTTACTACCATCCATGCTCAAAAAGATATCTTTGGTGTGACATTGAAGGCTGATAGCACTTATGCTAAAAATGACAAGCATACGGTTGCTAATAACGAATATCAGATGTTCCGTGTAACAAAAGATCTGAAGAATGGCAAGATGACGTTGGTTGTTAAGAAATCTCCGGTCAAAAGAGCAAAAGCTACTGATGCTTGGACGGAAGTTTCTACAAACATTACAAATGGAGATTCTATTGTCTTGAAATATGCTAAGATCGATAATCTGAATGTTTTGACTGCTAGTGTCGCTAGCGCTTTTGGTGGTAATGTTGTTCAAGGAAATGCTTTGTCATTTACCCAAACTCCGGGTACTCCCGCTAGCTTGCCTAACGGAGCTGGTGTTTATTTCTTGAAGAACAAGAATACTCATAATGTTGCAGGAAACGCGAAGAACGCTAATCTAAACAAATATTATGGAGCGAAAGTCTCAGAATTCGTTTCTTCTGTATCCAACTTCAATCGTGAAGGTCAATATTATGTAGCGGAGAAAGATGGTCGTTATGCTGTGGTAAGCCGTATGCAAGGTGCTGATGTGCCCGCAAATGCTGCTCAATACGCATTGGATAGCAATACTGGCTACCGTGAGATCTATAAGGTTGGTGATGGTTTGTATACATTCAATGGAAACGATACGATCCAGTTTATCTACGCCAAGGAAGTCAATGAGGCTAAGGATCGTTTCTTGGGGTATAAATCCTTTACGAAAGAGGATATTAAGAATGAGGCATTTGCGTTGAACTTGGTATCTGGTACTCCGGGTGTTGATGGCTTATATGCTTATGCTAAAGATTCTTTGATCTCTATCAAGTCCGCTACGTTCGATGATGCGATTCGCTTTAAGGTTAAAGCTGTAGAATTAGAGAAATGGTCAAGAGAATCAGCTACTGATGCTTGGTCAAAAGTGTCTATTGCTTATTTGGACAACGCAGGTGCGCAAATCTTGAAAGATACATTATCCGCTGTTGCTTATACTCTGAATGAGCAATATACGAAGAATACGGTAACGAATAGTGCGTATGATACGGAGGAAACATATGCTGCTGTTAAGTTCGTGAACCGTGACGCTGTTCCATTCGTATTTAAGGCGATAGAGGCTGCGGATGAGTATTTGATGGTTCCTGTGAAGGTTACAGCTATTGATAATGCGACCGCTTCCGGTACGAGTGCCGTTACTAAAATGGAGGAAGAAAGCTTTAAAGTCGTATTTAATGTTAAGACCGCTGCTTTGACTTATGTGGCCCAAGATGATGTACGTGATGACTTCTTCAAGTTCGAGAAAGCTGCGGCTCCTGACTATGCTAACTTAGGTGCTCCTTCTCATAAGATCCTTTCTTCTTCAGAAGGTGATGGTAAGGCTCTTTCTATGAATCCGACTACATTGTTCGCGGAGGTTAAGACCGCAGAGCAAACTCCGTATATCGATAGCTTGTTCGGTTTGTGGATTGATACAGCTTGCGTGAAAGATATTACTAAACCGTTGTATTATGTAACAACAGGAAATGGCCTTTCTGCGGAGGATAGAGAAGCTGGCTTCATGTATTATTTGGTTAATCCTTACGATTCAGCTTACGTGGCTAACTCAACAGGCGATGAAACTGCAAATATGAGTAGCGCTTATTTGTTGAAGGATTTTACTGATACGTATGCTAAAGCAGCGTTCGTGAAAGCTAAAGTTTACGGTGTTGATTCATTGACTATCGTTCGTGAGAAAGCTACTGCTGCAGATACATTGAAGAACATGTCTATCAACCCGGCTGCTATGGCATTCATGACTACTCCGGCTACAGATGGTTTGACAAACTTGATTGTTGAGAATACGGTTAATACTTTTAATGGTAAAGATGGAGATGATGCTCAACAGTTTGATTCTAAGTCTTATTACCTAAAGGTTATCAATAACGTTTTAGTTTGGTCTTCTGTTCCGACTGACGCTCACTTATTCAACGTTGCTTCTACGGAATTACACCCGACATCCAACGATAACGTTGCGGACGGCGCATCTACTATCTCTGTAGTAGCTAACGCTGGTACGGTAACTATCCAAGGTGCCGCTGGCAAATCAGTAGTTATCTCTAACATCTTAGGTAAGGTAGTCGCTGAGACAGTTCTTTCTTCTGATAACGCTACAATCGCTGTACCTGCCGGTATCGTAGCTGTAGCTGTAGAGGGTGAGGCTGCTGTCAAGGTAGTTGTGAAATAATTAAACAACAAATAGGTCAAGAGGTGGGATATTCCCCATCTCTTCCTTTTAAAGGATATTTTTTTTATAATTCTGAAATTCCTGTGCGGAAGCAATTCTAAGTATACCGCGGTGGTGGAACAAGCAGGAGTATTAATACTAAAGTAAAAAAATTAAAGCTCTCCGTCAGTATTTCCGTGAGGCAAGAAAGCGGATAAAAGACAAGAGGGAACGGCATTTTACTGTTCCCTCTTATTCTTTAAAAATTCGCCATGACGATATTCCGCAAGTCGAAACCGAATTGAATATACTCATCCTCAGTGATTTGCCTCTCTGTAGTCAGGATGATTAACGCATGCCCTCGATAGTTGTTTCTGTAAGGGGGATGGAAATGGTTGTAACGGTTTTCGAAGAAGCCGCATTTTTTATAGAACTTTAATCGCTTGGAGGAAATTTCATCCGTAATAGGATCGATCTCTAATAAGATGATCTTATTCAGGCGTTTATTAAAATCCTCCAGTAATAAGCTGCCATAGCCTTGTCCTCTGAAGTTCTCATGAATGGCGAAATGTTCGATATATACATAGGTGCTAAAATCCCAGTATGAGATAAAGCCGATAAAGAGGTTATCTTTCAGATAAACCTCTAGATGATAGTTGGGAGATTGGAAGGCCTGTTCTTGTTGTTCTTCTGTTCGCTGCTCAAATAGAGGGAAACTTGCCGTATATATTTGCTCAAAGGTAGGATAGAGAGGATCTTGCTTTCGCGTTATTTCTAGTATGTCCATATGACTTCGCTTTATTTTGATGCGAAGATAATAATCTAAAAACATTGTCATGTCATATTAAAGCTTTATTTTTGGATGATCTTATAATTAAGATATTGTATACGATGATAGCGTGGTTTCGTTATATATGTTTAATTGTTAGCCTTATAATCACCCTGCCGGAATTACTTTCGGCACAACGTCTGGTTTCTCAACGTCAAGAGGATGTAGAGGCTGGTCTTTTATATAACGAGAGCGTCTATATCCTATCTAATTATTCTTGTCTATCCTCCAATTCCCCGGAAAAACTTTCTTTGGACGAGTTGCTGCGGAAGCAGATCGAAGGCTTTTATTTCTATTTGAAGCGGGATACGGAGACAAATGTATTGCTACTAAGGAAACCTGATGGTACGTTTACCCCTTTTAGTGAGTCATTGGAAGCCATTAAGACGGCCTTGGATGCGGACTCCACTAAGGTTATGACGCTTTTCCTTGATTTCTATGTCGAGACGGAGCTGGAATCCTCTTTTAAGGAAATAGGCTTGATGGAGTATGTGCTTGAATATGATACGAAAAACGGATGGCCATCCTTGAAAAATATGTTGAGTTCCGGAAAGCGACTGGTCGTTTTCGAGGTTCAGAAACATTTGAACAGTCCTTCATGGTTGCATAATATGAGGGATTTCGTGGAGCATACGGACGCTGATTGGGGAAACCAACCGGAAGGGGTTGAGAGTTTTGATGAGCGGCTGAAAAAGAATTTGTCTTTATTTACCGGATATAAGTTCTTGGAGACTTCCCGGGGAAATAGTAATGATATCTCGGCTTTAGCCCGGCAGACACCCTATTTAATAGAATCGTTTAAAAGAGCGTGGATCCGGGATGGAAGGGTTCCTAATTTTGTCTTGGTAGATAAGTATTACGCATGGTTGGATGTCTCGTTGGTTACTTTCCGGAATTTCGATATCATTTACGGCGTGGTTACGAATAACAATGAGTTGCTTAACTACGTGAATTGGGATGGGATGTCTAATTATACGACGGGTAAATATTGCTTTCCGCTAGAGCCCGGGGCCGAGTTGATGCTTTCCCCGATCTCTCCGGGCTATAGGATAGAGCCGGCTACGGTTTATGTCTCCGGTACCCAAAGGAAGGCTTTCGCCGGCGATTTTAAGGCCAGGCCTTTGCGGATTGACGAGGATATAGAGATTTATTTACCGTTTGAGGGCGATGAGAAAGATGGTTCGTCCAATCATAATCTCACGGTATCTAGGAATGTCGAGTTTATTCAGGACCCTATACGGGGACAGGTCGCTTCCTTGGAGAATCAGGCCCGTGTGGATTTACCGACCGCTTCGGAACTTCATATGCGGGATCATGATTTCACTGTCGGCGTTTGGTTGAAAATACCTAAGTACCTGCCGGAGAAGGAGGATTATTGTATTCTGGGAGCTAAGAACAGTACTTATCAACAAGCGTTGCATCTGTTGATACGGAACCGGAAACCGTATATGGGATTCTTTAACAACGATCTGGTTGGTAACACGGAGATCGAGCCGGGCAAATGGTACAATGTCGTATGGCGGTATAATAAAAGGAATGGGGAGCAGGCTATATTCGTGAATGGAAAACTGGACGCGATCTCTTTTGATCGTCCGGCTTATCTGGGTAGTGATAGCTTATATGTCGGTTTCGTGAATTTCAGCCAGTCCTCGAACTTCGTGGGTGTGCTGGATAATCTTTGTATTTGGTCTCGTGTGTTGAGCGATAAGGAGATATTGGGATTGAGCAACCAGTTATTAGATTTACATATATCGAATGCGATTACTTGGTTGGATATCCTTGGAATTGGGTTGATTTTGATGGCTCTGGTCTCGATAGCTTATCTAGGCTATCGGAAGGTGAAAGAAAAGCCAAGGCAGGATGAGGCTGATGCGGGAACGGTCGCGGAGGAGGGAATCGAGGAAGGAATCGAGGAGCCGGATCGTTCTTCGCGAGAGATGCCGGAGGAGATTGAGGAGGTTCCGGTTCTGCGCAATTATATCCGATTGTTTGGAGAGTTCTATGTGTTGGACCGGGATGGAAATGATATAACCTCTCTATTTACCCCCAAATTAAAACAGCTGTTTATCTTGATTATGCTTCACTCTTCCCGTGGAGGTTTCGGGATATCGAGCAAGGACTTGACACGGATGATTTGGGGGAATGACAACCCCTCGAAAAGTACGAAGAGCCTTCGAAGCGTATCTATATTGAAACTCCGGAAGATATTGGAACGTATCGATACGGTCGAGGTTCTATTTAACGCGAATCGATATATTCTCCAGCTTTCGGAAGATGTCTATTGCGATTATTTGGCTTGTTTGGATTGGCTGAAAGATAAACGGGTACGGACTCAGCCGGACTTTGAATATTTCTATGATATTATCAGCAAAGGAGAAGTGTTCAAAGGGGAATCGTTTGATTGGATGGATGATTTTAAAAGTTATATCTGTAATAGTACGGTGGATGTCTTGTCTCGCTTTATCGACACTTACTCGATCGAGGATGAGGCGGATCGGGTGATCCAGATAGCAGACCAGATCCTTCTGAACGATCCTTGCAACGAGGAGGCTTTGCTCTATAAGATCAAAGCCTTGATTTACCAGAACAACTTTAAATTGGCCCGTTATGTGTACGACCGCTTTTGCGCTTTATACCAAGAGATGTATGGCGAGGCTTTCCCCTCTTCTTTTGAGCAGGTCGTACCGTCTCCGCTGATGAGTCAGCAATCTCCCCAGTAAGTATTATAGTATGCCTGCTCATTGGCAGGACTGTGCCATCGCTATTGTCACACCTGTGCCATCGTTGTGGCAAGACCGTGCCACCGTTATGGCATGCTTGTGCCATCCGTGTGGCACTCCTCTGCCATTACAGTGGCAAATGTATGCGCCCCACTGATAGCGATCCTTTCGAATAGAGAGGCAGGTGCTATGCCTCTGACTTATCGAAGATTTTTATAAATATTTCTTGATTTATTTATGTCGCTGTTATTGCGTGAATTATGCTTTGTGAGGATATGAAATTTGCCTTAAATTAGCCCTAGGTTAATGCCTTGTTTAGCGTTCGTTAACTCATGGTTTACTGCTCCTCCCTATATTCGCTCTCGTTGTTTCGCACGAGGAAGCGAAGTTGTGTTTTACTATATATATTTTTTTTTCGACTTTAAATTTAATACTATGAGTAACACTATGTCTGACAAGAATTCGGTGAACTTCACACGTAGGGAGTTCTTAGGTACAGTAGCTGCAGCGGCGGCGTTTACAATCGTACCTCGTTCCGTTTTGGGTGGACCGGGCTATACGGCACCTAGCGATATGGTCAATTTGGCCGGTATCGGTGTGGGTAGCCAAGGTGGTGGCGATATACAGAATATCGCTACTCCGGATGTACCTATTAAAAGGAGACCTTTTGGTGGAGGCGGTATGCTGATGCAACCTTATGCGGGCATCCAGCCACCCAGACGGGAACGAAGAGCGTCGGATAATCCTGTGCAAATGGGAGATGCGGAGAAACAATCGTTTAAGCATGCGAATATTTATGCGCTATGTGATGTAGACCACGATTACTCCGGACATATCTTAGCGGGATACCCGAAAGCGAAAAAGTATACCGATTTCCGGGAAATGATTGACAAGGAGAAAGAGATCGATGCGGTATTGATCGGTACTCCGGACCACACCCATGCGGTTATTGCCGCTTATGCGATGAAAGCTGGTAAGCATGTATTTGTAGAGAAGCCGATGGCTAAGACGATTTATGAGACTCGCTTTTTGAGGGATCTGGCAAAGCAAACCGGTGTTGTTACCCAGATGGGTAACCAAGGGCATAATATTGAAGGAACTATGCAGACGGTCGAATGGATCCAAGGTGGCGTGATCGGAGACGTAAGGGAAGTTCATTTGTGGACAAACCGTCCGATGTGGCGCCAAGGTTATTTTGATCGTCCGGCGGGAGTGGATATACCGTCTAATCTTAACTATGACGTGTGGTTGGGACCGGCTCCTGATAAACCTTATAATCCGGAGATGCTTCATTTCGCTTGGCGTGGGTTATGGGATTACGGTACAGGCGCTATGGGGGATATGGGAGCCCATACCTTCGACGCTCCGATTTGGGCGCTTAATTTGGGTATGCCCACGAAAATACAAGCTACTTCCACCCCTTACAATAAGGACTATCTGCCACAATCGGAATGCGTGACGTATGAGTTCCCGGCTCGTGGGAATATGCCTCCGGTAAAGGTAACTTGGAGTGATGGGGGTATAAAACCGGCTCGTCCGGCGGAGTTGGAACCGAACCGCCAGTTAAGGGAAGCGCTTTATATAGGCGATAAAGGCTTGATCATGCATGGTACCCATGGAGCGGAGCCGCAACTGATACCGGAAAGACCGGGGTTCGTAGCTCCGGCGAAGACATTAAAGCGACCGAGTAATATTTATGTGGACTTTATCGAGGCGATAAAGGAAGGTCGCAAAGCCGCTAATGATTTTGAGGTATCCGCTAAATTGACGGAGATTATGTTGCTGACGAATATCGCTGTCGCCGCGCAACGGTTGGATCTTACGTTGGAATATGACGCAGAGAATATGAGAATCACGAATTGTCCGGAAGCGAACGATTATTTCCACTATGAGTATCGTAAAGGTTGGAGCCTGTAAGGGACTTTCTTCTAAGGGTTAAGATTAATTTATAAATTGAATGGTTATGAATAAAGATGTGAACAATGGTCAGTCCAGACGTGAGTTTCTAGGAAGATCGGTCGCTGCTTTGGCGGCCGCGTCTTTCCTTCCGAGTGCTTTCTCTTGTACGGGGAAGAGTGTGGCGGCTCCCGCTCCGGTTGATACGGCGGCGGAGGCAGGCAAGGTTAACTCGAAGTTCGGTGGCGTGCAAATCGGCACGATCACTTATAGTTGGCGTTCCATGCCGGGTGGATTAGAGAATATCATCAAGTATTGCCAAGAGGCGAATATCAGTTCCATTGAGTTGATGGGAGGTGATCTGGAAGCTTATTTAGGAGCTCCGGAGAATCCGATGATGAAATTCTTCCGTCAGCAAGCTCCTCAACCCGCGGCGAAACCGGGTGAGAAACCTGCGGCTCCTCGTCGGATGGGTCCCCCGAAGTTTACTCCGGAGCAGCAGGCTGAGATCGATAAATATAAGGAAGCGGTGAAAGCGTGGCGTCTCGGGTTGGATCTATCAAAGGTAGAAGGTGCCCGTAAGTTATTGAGCGACGCAGGAATATCGGCGCATATCGTGAAGATGGAACCTTCCCGTATGGGTTCGGACGAGGAAATCGATTATGCGTTCAAGGTAGCCAAGGCCATGGGCGCTAAAGCCGTGACGGACGAGATTAATTTGGAGACGGCGAAAAGAGTCGCTCCATTTGCCGAGAAGCATGGGATGTATATGGCTTTCCATAATCATATGCAATATGCCGAAGAAGGCTTTAGTTGCGATCCGATCTTAGCGGTCTCTCCTTCTATTATGTTGAATTTTGACGCGGGCCACTTCTTTGGCTCTACAGGTATCCACCCGAATGAGATGATCAAGAAATATCATGATCGGATCTATAGTATCCACTTGAAAGACAAGACGGGGCCTACGACAGGGGACCAGCCGAATACGAATCAAGTATGGGGACAAGGGGAGATGCCGTTGGAAGACGTACTCTTGTTGATCAAACAAGAGAAATGGCCTATCTATTGCGATATAGAACTGGAATATGATATCAAGCCTTGGTCTGACTCCGTGAAAGAGGTAGGCACTTGCGTGAAATATGCTCGACAAATATTGATGTAGATTATAGAAAGTTGTCTTTGGTATGTCATTAATAGGTATAACGAAAGGGCCGGTTCCTGATGGAGCCGACCCTTTATTTTTCATTTATTGATCTCTTTTACCAAATTGGGCGCGCACTTAAAATGGACAATGGTTCTGGGGATCAACATTAAAGTCTCTCCGCTTTTCGGGTTTCTAGCCAACCTGCTTGTCTGCAAGCGGGGAGTATAAACACCAAAACCCTGTATACATACCTTTTCTCCGGCTCTCGTTTTCTCTAAGATGATGTTATTCAGTTCTTCCAATATGTACCGGATTTCTTCTTTGTCATTACCGACTCTTTTCGATAATTCCTCGATTAGCTGACTTTTATTCATATCGTATTATTTTTTGAGAAGTTTGTTCTTTGCTCTGTTGTTAAATATTTTTTCCTGTATTGCAAAGGCGATAAGCCCGTGTGCCTCCGAAAGAAGCGTCCCAACGAGGATTGGTTCGAGAACTGCGTCTTCTCAACAATCTCTTGGATATTCAAGGTGGAGTTGGTGAGTAATCCTTTTAATTCTAGGATCATATATTCCGTAATCCAATCTTTGGCGGATTTGCCGCTTACCTCCTTAACAACCATGGTCAAGTATTTAGGGGTGATGCATAGAGAGTTCGCGTAGAACGTCACGCTTCTGTTCACTTTGTAATTACTCATGACCAATTGAAAGAATTTGTGGGTCAGTTCTTTCTTGTGTACATCTATCGTTGCCGTACTGTCTAAAGAATTGACTTTATAATGGTTATATATATCAAGGAATAATATGCGAAGTAAGAGTATAACCGACTCTCTTCGATACTGGTTTTCCGGATCGACGGCTTTTCTTATAAGTAATTCAAAGAAGTCTACAAAGGAAAGAGTTTCCACGTCTTCCATCTTGAAATAGTAATGTTGCCTCATATAGAAAAAGAAATGTGGCGAGAAACGACTGATACCGCTTAATATATCAGAATAAAAGGATTCCGTGAGGTAGTGTAAAATAAACTGTGTCATGCATTATTTTTCTCTATAAAACTCATCGGTCGGGGAACGGCCAGCGCCAAGGGGC